>Ga0172372_10000187_pt1 | contig 96214 bp, 82 predicted proteins | sample LakKiv5m_2_FD_114544 | JGI IMG/M metagenome (GOLD analysis project Ga0172372, IMG submission 114544) | Freshwater microbial communities from Kabuno Bay, South-Kivu, Congo - kab_092012_9.5m | ecosystem: Environmental > Aquatic > Freshwater > Lake | place: Democratic Republic of the Congo... | reverse complement strand
TGGTCGAAGAGGGCAGCCGCACCTACCACACGGCCATCCTGGCCCGCGCGCTGCACGTGCCCGCGGTGGTAGGACTGGTGGATGCCACGCGCCTGATTGCATCCGGCATGCGCGTCTCGGTCGATGGTGATTCGGGCACGATCCTGGTCTCGGCGGTCGATGAGCCCGGCATCGCCGGTATTCCCCCGCCGACTGCAGCAGACGCACCCGTCAGGCCTTCCCATCGGTTGTCGCTGTCACCGCCTCTTCGTGCCGCCACCCGAGACCAGGTCGAGATCGTGCTCGAGGCCAACATCGAATTGGTCGACGATGCGGCACGCGTCGCTGAATTTGGTGCGGAGGGGGTGGGTCTGTTCCGCTCGGAGTTCCTCCTCGCCGGACGGCGTCTCGACGAGGTCTCCGAAGATGAACAGGTCGAGGCGTACAGCCGTCTGCTGGCGGCCGTGGCCCCGGGGCGTGTCACCATTCGCACGTTTGACCTCGACGAAAGCCATGTGTCGACCAGCGGCCGCGCCGCGCATGGCAGTGGTCGCGGCCTGAGAGGCTTGCGTCTGGGGCTGGCGCAGCCGGCAGTGCTGCGGCGGCAGTTGCGGGCCCTGGCGCGGTCGTCGTCGGCCGGGCGCCTGCGGGTGATGTTCCCGTTTGTCACGACCGTGGATGAAATTCGCGAGGCCCGACGGCATCTGGCCGACGTGTGCGCCGAGGTCGGCGTGCCTCGCATTCCCTCTGGAGCCCTGGTCGAGGTGCCGGCGGCAGCCGTCGCCGCTGATCTGATGGCGGCGGAGTGCGACTTTCTGACGATTGGGACCAACGACCTCATCCAGTACACGCTGGCGGTCGATCGCATCGACGCACGCGTGTCTGCTCGATACCAGCCGCTGCATCCGGCGCTGTTGCGTCTGCTGCGGCTCATCACCCGCGCGGGCCGGCGTCGGTCGATTCCCGTGTCGATCTGCGGCGAAATGGCGAGTGATGCGTCGCTGTTGGCGTTGCTGATTGGCCTGGGGCTTCGCGAGTTCAGCATGGCGCCGTCGGCCGTGCCCGTGGCCAGGGAAGCCGTCACCAGCCTGCACGCCGGCAGCGCCCGGCAGATGGCGCGCGAGGCGCTGGCCCTCGCTACAGCGACCGAAATCGGCGATTATCTGGAAGACGCTCTTCGAGCGTCACTGATCCAATCCGGTCGCGCCTGATCCGCGCGACGGTGCGTGCAGATGGCCTGCGCGTCCGTGTCCGTTGGAGTCGTCATGAAGCGTGTAGACAAGCCCTGGGGCTTTGAGTTGTGGTGGGCGCAGACCGACCGGTATGTCGGCAAGCTGATTCACGTCAACAAGGGCCAGGCCCTGAGCCTGCAGTATCACAACCGGAAGGACGAGACCATTTACGTTCACGCCGGCAAGATTCTGTTCGAGATGCAGGTGGACGGCGTGCTCACGCAGCGTGAACTTGGCCCTGGCGAGGCGGTGCATGTCACCCCGCCCACCGTGCACCGGATGACGGCGCTGGAGGACAGCGATGTGTTCGAAGTGTCGACCCCCGAGACCGACGATGTGGTCCGTCTCGAGGATCGGTATGGCCGCTCGAGCTAGCCAGCGCTAGAACGGAATATCGTCGTCGGTCACCGGGGCGGGGTCGCGCATCGGCTCGTCGTAGCTGCTGCCACCTCGCTCCGAGCGTTCGCCACCGCCACGTCCACCGCCGAGAAACTCGATGCGGTCGGCCCGAATCTCGGTGGTGTAGTGCTTCTGCCCGTCCTTCTCCCACTGACGGGTCTGCAGGCGACCCTCTACGAAAATGAGCGTGCCCTTTGTCAGGTATCGGCTCACCGAGTCGGCGTTTCTGAAGAGGGCCACCCGATGCCACTCGGTCTGCTCCTGCTTCTGACCGTCCTTCATCCAGGTTTCGGTCGTGGCGAGGCTGAAGTTGGCGACGGCCGCCCCACTGGGCAGATGCCGAACCTCGGCATCCTTTCCGAGGTGTCCCACAAGAATCACGCGGTTTACGCTGCCCATAACTGGTATCCGTTCTCTCAAAACCCAGCCGCCGCGCTGCTGACGGCCGGGTCCGCGCCCTGTGCGCGGAGGTCTGCTGACTGACGCGCTAGGGCTGTGGCCTGGCGCGGGACAACCGATCGATGCTTTGCTTGCCGAGGCGAGCCACCTCGGCATCCGGAAACGTCTTCAAGAGTTGTTCCCACGACTCACGGGCCTTGTCGGCCTGTCCCATCCGCTCGAACGCCATGCCCCGCTTGTAGTAGGCATCGGGCACCTTGTCGGCCTTGGGATAGGTGGAGATCACACGGTTGTAGGCCTCGAGCGCGTCGGTAAATTTTCCATCGGCGTACTGGCACTCACCGATATAAAACTGCGCGTCATCAGCCGCTTCACTGCGCGGGAAGCTGCGCAGGTAGGTGCTGAATCCCTCGATACACAGCGTCCACTGCCCGGCCGTGTAGTCGGTCCACGCCGTGTCGTAGAGGCGCTGCGGCGAAATGCCAGGGCCCGTCGGGCCCGGCGCAGGAACTGGAGCGGGTGTCGGGAGTCCGGGCGGCGGCGCGGTCGTGCCGGCAGGCGTCGCGTTCAGATCGGTCAGGGCCGCATCGGGTGGCGGCGGTGGGGGATAGGTCGGAATCGCGAGCCGCAGCGCCTCGACTTCCTGTGACAGCGACGTGATGCGGACGTTGGTCTCGTCGACCCTCGCCCTGACCACTCGGAGGTCGCCTGCCACCTGGTCGATCCCGAGCTTCTGATCGGCGAAGCCTTTGCGCGTGGCGCTGGTCTGGTCGTCGGCTCGTCCCGATATCTGCTTCAGCGACTCGGCGAGCATGGCGAGCGCGTCGGTCAACTGCTGCTGCAGCTGCTGCGTCTGTTCCTGCAGCATGCGGATGTCGGCCATCATCTGCATCTCGCGACGCGACTGGGCCTGAGACGGCGCGGCCGCCAGCAGCAGCGCGACGAGGGCAACAAGCGAGGGTCCGAACGGCCGGGTCATGCGCTTCATGTTACCCGGTTACTTTGCCGTAATCACAAAGTGCGCCCGACGATTCTTCGACCAGGCGGCCTCGTCGTGGCCCTGGTCAAACGGAAATTCCTTGCCGTAGCTGATGGTGCGCACACGCTCGGCAGGAATACCCAGCGACAGCAGGTAGGTCCGTGCCGACAGGGCGCGCCGCTCACCGAGGGCCAGGTTGTACTCGGCCGTTCCGCGCTCGTCGCAGTGCCCCTCGATGGTGATCTGCCAGCGGCCGTTGCGGCGCAGGACCTCGGCACTTTCCTGCAGCACCTGCTGACTGGCCGCATTGACGTCGCTGCTGTCGAGGTCGAAGAACACCGGCTTGAGCACGCCGCTGCGGTTGAGGCTGTCGAGGTCGTCGGGCAGGTCCGAGGCCTTGATGGTGTCAGGCTCCGGCGGCACGGGCATGGGCTCCTCGACGGGCCGCGGGGGCGGCGGAGGAGGGGCCGGAGTGGTCGCCGCAGGGGCCTCCGCCGGGGGCGGGCTCGGACGCTCGATCGTCGGCGTCTTCTTGGCGCAGGCCGACAGAGTGACCGTCAGCAACAGGGCCGAGACCACCGGATTCCACAGGGTGCGTGTCATGGGAACTCTCGTCTTTCGAGGTAAAGGGGTCCGCGGTTACCGGGACCAGTTAGGGGTGAAGTTGTTGCCGTCGCGTGTGATCTGCCGGATATTCCGTCCATCGCGATCGACCGTGAAAATCTGCGAGCGACCGGCGCGCGTCGACATGAAGGCCATATGGCGGCCGTTCGGCGACCAGGCCGGACTTTCGTTGGTGCCTTCGCCGAACGTAATCTGTCGAACCAGGCCGTCGGCCAAACTCAGAATCTTGATGTCGAACCCCGGCCCCGTCCGCGACGCGAACGCAACTTCGTTATAGGGCGCGGGCGACCAGGTGGCGCGGTCGGCGTACGACTCGAAGGTCAGCCGCCGCAATCCCGTGCCATCGACACCCACCACGTAGATCTGGGGCGTACCGCTGCGGTCTGATGTGAAGGCGACCTGTGTGCCGGCCGGTGACCACGTGGGCGTCGAGTCGATGGCCGGATTGTCCGTGAGACGCCGCAGGTCAGACCCGTCACGATTGGCGATGTAGATCTCCGAGTTGCCGTCCCGCGTCGACATGAAGGCCAGGTGACGTCCGTCGGGGGAGAACACGGGCAGAAAGTTCTGTCCGACACCCTTGGTTGGCTCCTCGAGCGTTCCTGCGAAGATGTTGGAAATCAGGACATCGGGAAGCGTCCGGCGATAGGAGGTATACGCAATCGAACGTCCATCCGGCGACCAGTTCGGCGTGATATTGAGATTCCGATTGACCGTGATACGGCGCGGGTTTGCCCCGTCGTAGTCCGCGATGTAGATTTCCTTCACGTCGCGGCGCTCAACAGTGTTGGCCACGGGATCGCGGTTGCGGTCTGAGGAAAACGTCAGCTTCGTGCGGGCCACGCCCTTCAGACTGCGCTGAGAGTCGTGGATTTCGTCTGCCATGGTGTGGGCATAGAGGCGCGGATTGGCTGCCGAACCGACGTATTCACGGCCGAAGGTCTGCTGCTGGGCTCGCACGTTGAACAGCCGCAGCTCGACGCGAATGCCTTCGGCCACCTTCTGCACCGTGCCGAGCACGAGGCCGTCACTGCCCAGCTCGCGCCAGCGGGGGAAGGACACCTCACCCAGCGTCTTCGGGGCTGGAATCGACCGGTAGGTATCTCGCGGGAGCATGTAGAACTCGCGCTCGTAATTGAGGTCGTCCCACAGCACCTGTCCGATCAGGGCTGCCGCCTCCTGCGTCTCTTTGTCCGGGGTGAGCGCAATCAAATCAGGAACGGCCAGGCGCGGGGGCGTGCCCGGTTCGCCCGTGATGCGCAGCTCGACGCTGCTGGGCTGTGCGGGAGGCACCTGCGAGGCAGGCGGCTGCTGCGCCCACAGGCCACTGCCGATGCCGGCCGCCGCGAGGACCGCCACCAGCACCACACGACCAGTTCGCCGGGTCGCATGCCGCCACTGAACTCGCTTGTGAAGGGTCATGCCGTGGGTCCTATCGTATATAGCTGAAACTGAGGTGCACGGTGAGTCGATCGCCTGTGTACCCCGCGGGCAGCGGCGGCAACTGACGCGTTAACGCGAGAGACCGCTGTGAAAAGTAGTCGAGGGCCTGCACCCCACTCGACTTCTCGACCTCGACGCTGCCAATGCGTCCGTCGCGTTCGACGACAAACTTCATGAGGGTGGTCCCCTCGGCGCCCTGGCGCGAACTCCAGTTCCTCGTCACCAGATCGATCATGGTTGCCAGGTATTCGGGGCAGCAGAAGTTGGCCACATCAAGATAGCCGCCCGTGCCTCCACCGCCGGAGGACAAGCCAAAGCCCTGACCGCGTCCAGCCGTCTGGGCCACGGTGTTGCCGGCCTGCACCTCTGCGCCGCGTGTTGGCGTTCGCCCCCTCGGGTCTCTGGCCGCCGTGGCCGCCGTGGTGGCGGGGCGTCGAGGCGCCTCCTTCTTGATTTCGACCATCTCCGGGGCCTTGGCCGCCGGGGGCCGAACCGGTTCGACGGGCGCTTTGGCCTCGACCGCCTCCTGCACGGGGCGGCCGCCGAGTGTGTTCAGCCCGCCGTCGCGAGGGCCCACCGCTCCGCCGAGACTGATCTGCATCACGACTTCGTTGTCGTCGGCAACGCGCTGGCCCAGCCAGGCAGACGGCACGACGAGCACAAGCGCGACCAGACCGGCATGCAGCGCCATCGACCAGCCCAGTGTCGGGGCCAGTCGCTGCGACTCGCGCCCCCGCTGGACAAGGATGGCCGACACGGCGTCCACCTCAGCGGCCTCCCCGTATACGTTCGGCAGGCATGGCGACGATGCCGACGCGCTCGATGCCTCCGTCCTTGAGGCGGTCCATCACCTGCATGAGTTCCTGCAACTGGACCGTCCCGTCCCCCCGGAGAAACACTTCCTTCTGCTCGCGGTTGAGCATGCGCTGGCGCACACGTTCCGCCAGCACGTCACGCGGAATGGCCTCATCGTCGATATAGACGTTTCCGGTGTCGCGGTAGCTTGCCGGAACAGTCACGTAGAGGCGCTCTTCCGACATCCGCTGGGCCGACCGGGCGACGGGCAGATTGACCTCGACGCCCCGTTGCAGCATCGGCGCGGCCACCATGAAAATGATGAGCAGCACCAGCATGACGTCGACCAGCGGAATGACGTTGATTTCCGACAGCGAGGTCGACACCCGTCGCCCCCGGCCACGTCGACCGCCGGTAGGCTCGGCGGGCGCCATGACTTTCGGCACTAGCTGAAGTTCCTTTCGCAGATATTCAGGAACTCAAGCGCAAAATCATCCATCTCGGTTGCCTGCGCCTTCACGCCGGTCGTCAGGTGGTTGTAGAAATAGACGGCCGGGATCGCCGCAAACAGGCCCATCGCCGTGGCAATCAACGCTTCGGCGATGCCGGGGGCGACCACCGACAGATCTGTCGACCCTTGCGCGCCGATATTCGAGAACGCCGTCATAATGCCCCACACCGTGCCGAGCAGTCCGATGAAGGGCGTAATGCTCGCGGTCGTTGCCAGAAACGTGATCTGTCGCTCGAGTTTTGCCACCTCTGCCGATGACGCACGCAGCAGCGCGCGATCGATGGCATTCAGGCTGCGAATCGTCGGACGGGCTGGCATGGCCTCAGCACCCGCCGCGGCCGTCGGCGCGCGCAACTGGGCATTCAGTTCCGCGTAGCCAGCCTGAAACATGCCCACCAGTGGGCTGGCCGACAGCGACGGGCAGACCGCCTGCGCATCTGAAAACTTGGCGCTGGTTCGGAACACCTGAAGGAACTGGGCCGACTGGCGCCGGGCACGGCCGAGCGCCACCAGGCGGTTGCGAATGACCGCCCAGGCGACGATAGAGAAGATGACCAGAATGGCGAGCACCGCCTGGGACACCAGGCTGGCCTCGGCAATCAGGCGGACAAAATCACTGCTGGGGGCTGCAGCGGGCACAGCACTGCCTCCGAATCCGTCTCGATTGGATGTGCGCTGCTGGGAAGAAGCGCGATACCGCGCAAACCTAACACGCCTCGAGAAATTGTGTCAAACCCGTGATAGCATCGCACTTTCGCGAAGACGCGCCCGCTGGTCGCCGGCTCGTCCTTTGTCCATGATCCGCTACCTCTCCATCCGCAACCTGGCGGTCATCGAGTCGGTGGCCGTCGAGTTTGACTCCGCTTTCAATGTGCTCACCGGCGAGACCGGGGCCGGCAAGTCGATTCTTGTTGAGGCCGTCGGCTTGCTGCTGGGGGGACGTGCGGCCCAGGACCTCATCCGAACCGGAGCCGACCTTGCCACCGTCGAAGCCGTCTTTGACATTACCGGAGGGCGCGAGGTCATTGTTCGGCGGGAACTGACGGCCCAGGGCCGGAGCCGTGCCTTTATCGACGGTACACTTGCCACCGCAGCCGGCCTCAGGGACCTTGCCGCCTCGCTCGTGGAATTGCACGGACAGCACGAGCACCAGCAGTTGCTCGACCCGGCGCAGCACCTGCTGGTCCTCGACGAGTTGGCAGGCCTCACGCCCGCAAGAGACGACATTGCTCGGTCATTCAACCAAATTCAAACAATCAGACAGCGGCTCGACCGCGCGCGCATGGATGACCGCGAACGCGAGGCCCGTCGCGACCTCATCGACTTCCAACTGGGCGAACTGGTCCGCGCACAACTGGTCGCTGGCGAGGACGAGACCCTCGCCGCTGAGCGACAGGTGCTACGCAATGCCGACCGGATTCAGCGGTTGTGCCAGGAGAGCTACGTCGACCTCTACGATGGGGAACACGCCGCCCTGGACACCCTCGAGCGGGTGTGGAAGCGTGTCTCCGAACTGGCCACCTTCGATCCCCGGTTTGCACCCGCGCTGGCCGCGCGTGAAGACCTCAAGGCCCAGTTGACGGACATGGCGCTGACCATCCGCGACTACGCCGATTCCGTCGAGGGTTCTCCCGAGCGATTGCAGGATGTGGAGGAGCGGCTCGTGCTGCTCGATCGGCTCAAGCGCAAATATGGCCCCACCCTTGCGGACGTCATCGCGAGGCGTGACGCCCTTGCCGACGAACAGGCCTTGCTCGGCTCAGCAGGGGAGAGCGACACGCAGTTGCATGACCGGCTGCGTGTGGAGGGTGAGCGGTATCTGGCCGACGCGCAGGCCCTGTCGAGGCACCGCCAGCACGCCGCCCGCACCTGGGCCGCTGCCCTTGAAGCGCAACTCGCGGAGCTGGCCATGCCCCATGCCCGCTTCGAAATCCGGCTGCAGACTGACGCTGCGGAGTCTCGGTGGCACGACCGCGGCATCGATACCGCAGAGTTTTTTCTGTCTGCGAATGTCGGCGAAGACCCTCGCCCGCTGGCGCGCATCGCGTCCGGAGGCGAGCTGTCACGCGTCATGCTAGCCCTGAAGACACTGACCGCTGAGAACTCGATTCAAACTGGAGCGCCCCGGACCCTCATTTTCGATGAAGTCGACGCCGGCATCGGCGGGCGAGTGGCGACCGTGGTGGGCGAGAAGCTCGCGGGGTTGGGACGCCACCATCAGGTGATCTGCATTACGCACTTGCCTCAGGTGGCTGCCAGCGGACGCACCCACTTCCTCATTCAGAAGCACACCGACGGCAGGCGCACGGTGACATCGGTCGACCGCCTCTCGCGGCCCGACCGCATCGCCGAACTCGCCCGCATGATGGGAGGCGCCGACGCCGGCGCGCAGGCCAGAGCCGGGGCAGAAGAGCTGCTCAATGCCGCAGAGGCGAAAGGCGAACAGACGCCAAAAGCGAAAGGCGAAAGTCCGCGAGGGCGAACGACACCGTGAAGTACTTCATCGAAACCTACGGCTGCCAGATGAACGTGCACGATTCCGAGCGCATGGCTGGCCTGCTCGAGCAATCCGGCTACGACCCTGCCGCCTCGGATCGCGAGGCCGACATCGTCATCGTCAATACGTGCAGCGTGCGCGAGCGCGCCGAGGACAAGCTCTACACCCGCCTCGGGGAATTGCGGGCAATGGCTCGCGAAACCGGTCGCGACCCCATCGTCGCCGTCACAGGGTGCGTGGCCCAGCAGGAAGGCGAGGCGCTTCTTAAACGGTCGCCTGGCGTGATTGATCTGGTGGTCGGCACCCAGCGGGTCAAGATGCTGCCCGTGCTCGTGGCCGAGCAGCAGTCCCGCCGCGCCCACCCTCCCATCATCGACGTCACCACACCCTACGACGAGCCGTCGTTTCCCCTGGGCATTACCCGCCGTGCTGATCCGGTCAAGGCGTACGTGACCATCATCGAGGGCTGCAACGACTTTTGCGCATTCTGCGTGGTGCCCTACACCCGCGGGCATGAGCGGATGCGCCCGAAGGCCGAGATTCTTCAGGAAGCCCAGGAGGCGGCCGCGTCAGGGCGCCGAGAGATTCAACTGCTCGGGCAGATCGTCAACCACTATCAGGCCCCGGACGATGTCGACTGCGACTTTCCGGCGTTGCTGGCCGCCGTCCACGAGGTGCCGGGCGTCGAGCGTATCCGGTTCGCCAGCCCTCATCCCCGACACACGACGCCGCGCCTCATCGACGCTGTGGCATCACTTCCGAAGGTCTGCAAGCACATGCACCTTCCGGTGCAGTCGGGCTCAACGCGTGTGCTCAAGGCCATGCGGAGGCGTTACTCCCGCGACGAATACCTGGACACCGTCGCGCGCATCCGCGAGGCCATCCCCGGGGTGCACCTGTCGACCGACATGATTGTCGGATTCCCAGGCGAGACTGACGAAGACTTCGAGGACACCCTGTCGCTCGTGCAGGCTGTGCAGTATCACAGCATTTTCTCCTTCAAGTACTCGGAACGCCCCAACACGCTCGCGTCGAAACGCATGCCAGACGACGTGTCAGAAGGCGAGAAGACGCGCAGGATTGTGGCCTTGCAGCAGATGCAACGACGCATCCAGTGGAACCTGCACGAGCAGTCGGTCGGCCAGACGGTTGAAGTGCTGGTCGACCATACCAGCCGACGTCGAGAATGGGAACTCTCGGGCCGCACCAGCGGTAACACGGTTGTGAACTTCCCCGGTGACCCCTCGCTGGTGGGGCACCTCGTGCATGTCACAATCAAACGAGCAGGCCCCAACAGTGTCTGGGGCGAGATGGAGACCACGGCACATGCTCATTGAAATGAACGTCAAGGGTCTGATGGTCGATCCCATCACCAACATGCCCATCGTCATCCTCAAGGATGCCGACGGCGAGCGTGTGTTGCCGATCTGGGTCGGCGTGTTCGAGGCCAATGCCATTGCGCTGCAGATCGAAAACGTGCAGACACCGCGACCGATGACCCATGACCTCCTCAAGAATGTCATCGACGACATGCAGGCGAAGGTGGACCAGGTCGTCATCAGCGACGTCGCCGAAAGTACGTACTTTGCCGTGGTTCACCTGACCACCCCATCTGGTCAGGCTGCCGTCGATGCTCGCCCCAGCGATGCCATTGCGCTGGCTCTGCGCAGTCGTGCACCGATTATGGTCGAGCCCAAAGTGCTTGAGAAAGCCAAGAGTGTCGACATCGCCAGCGAGAAGCAGGACACCGACCGTCTGCAACACTGGCTGGAGGCGCTCGACCCCGACGACATGGGCAAATACAAGATGTAACGATGTCGGCTGGCCGACATTTCGTATAAACTACTGAAACTAAAGACATAATCTCCCAAGCATACTCTGCGGGACCCGCAGGAGCGTGCGCGGCTCACCTTGACGCCGAGGTACGGCCTGCCTACAATGTCCCATTGTTCCCGCGATTGCCCGATGATTCTTGCCGTTGCCAATCAAAAGGGTGGCGTCGGAAAAACGACGACCACCATCAACCTCGCTGCGGCTCTGGCGATGCGCGGCAAGTCAACGCTCCTGGTGGATCTCGACCCCCAGGGCAACAGCAGCATGTCGTTTGCCGACCCTCGCACGTTCGAGCGGCATATGTATGACCTGCTGACCGTTCCGGCCGTCTCGCTGCCGGACATCGTCGTCGGCACGAACGTGCCCAATCTGGCACTGGCCCCGGCCCGCATTGCGCTGGCAAAGCTCGAGTCTCGAATGTCAGGGGACATCGTCGCCCCCTTCAAACTGAAGGATCGGCTGGTCGCCGCACGCGACACGTACGACCATATCGTCATCGATTGTCCGCCAGCCCTGGGCCTGCTGACGATCAACGCGCTCGTCGCCGCCACCCATCTACTCGTGCCCATCCAGTCGTCCTACTTCGCCCTCGAGGGAACTGACGACCTGCTCGAAACTTTCCAGAAAGTGCGTCAGCGCCCCAATCCTGAACTCAAGATGCTTGGCGTCGTCATCACCATGCACGACCGTCGAACGGCACTGGGCCGTGATATTCAGGACCGCATTTGCAGTGTCTTCGGAGACCAGGTGTTCAAGACCGTGATCAGCAAGAGCGTCAGGCTCGAAGAGAGCCCGGCGTATCGTGAGTCGATTTTCAGCTTTGCTCCAGATTCCTCGGGAGCTGCCGATTACTACCGTCTGTGCGAGGAGGTGCTGGACCGTGTCTAAACGAGGACTGCCCGCAACGTTGCGCATGCGGCATGACGCACATTACGTCGAAAGCCTGGCCGCCCCGTCCGGGGTACCGGTGGGCCGCCTGGTGCCCATCGACAGCGTCGACCCGAACCCTGACCAGCCGAGGCAGGCGATGGGTGACCTGTCGGAACTGATTGCCTCCGTGGTGGAGAAGGGAATCATCGAGCCCCTGATTGTCCGCCAGCGCGGGGCGCGGTATCAGATTATTGCCGGCGAGCGACGCTATCAGGCCGCATCGCAGGCAGGTCTGACCGAGCTCCCGGTGGTTGTTCGCGACGTTGAAGACGCCGAGATGCTCGAGCTGGCGCTGGTGGAAAACATCCAGCGCAAGGACCTGACAGCCTTCGAAGAGTCAGAGGCCCTGACGGCCCTTTCACAGCGCTGCGGATACACCCACGAAGATTTGGCGAGGCGCCTGGGCAAGTCGCGCACCACGATCACGGAACTGCTGACCTTGAGCAGCATGCCGACCGAAGTGCGCAAAGTGTGCCGCCTGGCAGGCATTCACAGCAAGTCGGTGCTGCTGCAGATTGTGCGTCAGGGTGACGCCCAGAAGATGCTGGCGCTGGTCGAGCGTCTGGTGCGCACGGGCGATGCGACACGCGAACAGGTACGCAAGGAAGTGGCAACGCCGCGAGTCGGCCGTCCGAAGCCGTTTGTGTTCGCCTTCAAGCCCAGCAGCAAGGCGTTCGATCTCAAGCTGAGCTTCCGGAAGCGGGAGGCGTCGCGTGAAGAGGTCATCGCGGCACTTGAGGCGATTTTGAGTGACCTTCGCAGCGCCGGGACGGGGGAGGGGCCTGCGGCCTAGGGCTCGCTTTCTCGAAGAGGCATTCTAATTCGTCCTTAAGTTAACATAATCATTATTATCAGACCTAATAAAATTGCATCACAAAAATCCTATGTGCATCGTTCGCGCACTCTGTTTATTGGGACTGCCCTAATCGGACGCCGGCGAAACGTCTACCAGCCGCGCGACATCGCCCCGTCGCCACCGACGCCAGACATGGCGCCCAGCGGCCGCGACAACTCGTCCGGCACGGACGCGCCAAGCGCCTCATACACGCGTCGAAGGTGCGTCCGGAACAAGCCGTCGAACACGGCGTCAAGCGACGAGGAATGGTCGTCGCCGTACCACCAGAACCAGTCCGACCCCTCAGCCGCCAGCAGCGATTCATACGCCCGGTCGGCGTCGGCCACCGACACCAGGGCCGACCGCCGCTCCCAGCACCACCGGGCGCGCGCCAGGGCCGACCACGCCCCGCGATCCTCCGCATGACCGGCCCAGACCGAAAAGTCTGCGTGAATCCACGACCCCGGCACCAGATGCGCTACCCGATGCACCGGGCCATCACTGGCCACCGCCTCGCTCATCGTCACCGCCTCGATGTCGTCGGCGCCCTGCAGCCGACCGTAGAACGCCCGCAGAAACGGACGCCCGCCATCCGCGTAGTGCTCCCACGCATTCTCACCATCGAGGACGATGGCAATCAGGGGATCGCCGTGCCCCCCCTGAGCCACAAACCGCTCCCCGGCATCACGGATGCGCCACAGCAGGTCATCGGCCGCGTGGTCGGCCGACCAGGATTGATAGACGAATCCGATGCGATCAGACAGCACCTGGTCGCGGAACACCATCCGTGGGCCATGCCCCTCGTCACTGGACACCACCCACGGGCGGTATAGCACCGACGCCCGTTCGGGCCGTCCCTCGTGGTCGCGCGTCAGCGGCTCCCCCAGAGAACGCGCGAGTACGTGCTCATCAGAGGCGAGCCACGAAAACCCTTCGGCCGCCGCCATCTGCACCACGTCATCCGACACACTGCCTTCGGATGGCCAGAGACCCACTGGGCGCCGTCCGAACACCGAGGCATGGGCCCCGACCGCGCGCGACAGTTGCACCCGCGCATCTCGTGGCCAGCGGAATGGATCGTCGGGCCTTGGCGCCTCCGGATGCACGGCCAGGTGGGCATCCGTGTCGCACAGCAACGGCAGAATCGGGTGATAGAACGGGGACGTTGATAATTCGATCTGTCCGGACGCAGCAGCGGCGGCGAACGTCGGAATCGTCGACTGCAGCAGTACACGTTCGACGGTGGCCAGCGTGGCCTTGTCGTCCTCCGAGAAGTGCCGCCCCTTCGCGCGCAGGGCCACGAGCCGCGAGTCACGAAGCAGCCAGTCGGGGTCCATCCAGGCGAGCGTGTGCCACACCTGCAGGTCACGCAGGTCGTCGAGCGTCCACGACTCCCCTTCCCCACGACGCGCCAACAGCTCGGCATAGCGGGGATAGGGCGCAATCATCCGGTGATGCGGCGCGTGAAAGCCGTGTGTCCGCAGAAATGTCCGGTCGTCGGCGCTGAGGTCGGCCGCCGGCAGGTCACGTATGACGCGCAGGCGATCGTCGGTGCGCCCCTCGGCATAGTCGAGCAGCTGGGAGGTCAGCGACGGTACCACGTTGAGGGTGGCACGCACCCGGGGATACTCGCGCAGCACATCGACCATGCCGCGATAGTCCTTCAGCGCGTGCATGCGCACCCACGGCAGCACACTCTGGCCCGACACCGGGTCGCGATAATCGGGCTGATGCATGTGCCACAACAGGGCGAGACGAATCATAATGAAGTCACCACATGAAGACGCTGGACCGCTACATCATCCGCGAGGTGCTGCCTCCGTTTGGCATTGCGATTCTGGTCTTCACCTTCATCCTCATTATCCCGTTCATCATCGAACTGGCCGAGCAGATGATCGCCAAGGGCGTCCCCTGGCCCATCCTGCTACGGCTGATGGCTACCCTGCTGCCGTCGGCTCTGGCGCTGACCATTCCGATGGCGCTGCTGATTGGCATTCTGGTTGCCTTTGGGCGCTTGTCGTCTGACCGCGAAATTGTCGTGCTGCTGGCCTGCGGCATCAGTCCCTACCGTCTAATGCGCCCTGTTGCCGTCCTGGCAGTGGCCGCGTGGGCTGCCTGTTCGTGGGTCATGCTTCGCGCCATGCCCGATGCCAATCAGGCCTTTCGGGAAATGACGCTCCAGATTGTGGCGGACCGGGCCGAGGGCGAAGTGCGCCCCCGGGTCTTCTTCGAAGACTTCCCCGGGCTGGTGCTCTACGTCCGCGACATTCCACAGACCGGCGGATGGCAGCAGGTCCTGGCGGCCGACACCAAAGACCCGGCGCAACCGGTCATGTTCCTGGCCCGCTCGGGACGCATGATCGTCGACCGTCAGGCGCGCACCATCCAGATGGTGCTCGAAGACGGGGCGCGACACACCACCACAGCCAACCACCCCGAGCAGTATGAAGTGCTGCGTTTCGAGCGGATGCTGGTGTCGCTCGAACCTGAAAGCGTCTTTCCCCGGACCGGACCGGCACGCGGCGAGCGCGAGATGTCGATTCCTGAGCTGCAGGCCCGCATCCGTGAACTCGAGGCCGCCGGTCAGTCGCCGCACAATCCGATCATGGAGATCCACAAGAAGTTCTCCATTCCGGTCGCGTGTTTCATCTTCGCGCTGCTCGGACTGGCGCTTGGCGTCTCCAATCGCAAGGACGGCAAGCTCGCCAGTTTCGTCCTCGGCATCGGCATCATCTTCATCTACTACGTGATCATGTTCACCGCCCAGGCCATGACCAAAGGCAAGCTGGTGCCTGCCTGGCTTTCGATGTGGCTCCCGAACATCGTCCTTGGCATCGCGGGCATCTGGCTCCTGGTCTCACGTACGCGCGGCGTCGAGCGTCCCATGCGGTGGCCCCGGCTCTCATGGCTCCGCATACGGCGGCCCTCCGGCCCCGTGCAGACAACAGACGCAGCGGTCGGCGGTCGGGTGCGTGTGCCGTCGCCCGTGGGCGCGTCTCTGTCATCCCACCGGCAGGGCGCGCTGCTCCACTGGCTCCGCCCGACGATTCTCGACAGTTATGTGGGCCGCCAGTATCTCCATGTACTCGCCATGACCATGGTGGCGATGCTCGGGCTGTTCTACATTTCCACGTTCATCGACCTGTCCGACAAATGGTTCAAGGGACAGACGACGCTGGCGCAGCTCACCGAGTTTCTGTGGTGGTCGACGCCACAGTTTCTCGCCTACATCATTGCGCTGGCGGTGCTCATCTCGGCGCTGGTCACGATCGGCATTCTGACCAAGAACAGCGAGCTCATCGTGATGCGCGCGTGCGGCGTCAGTCTTTACCGCACCGTCATGCCGCTGGTCGCCTGTGCCGCTCTCGCCAGCGGAGTGCTGTTCTTGATGGAGGAACGTCTGCTGGCCACGGCCAACCGCCGGGCGGACGAACTGCGGCATCTTATTCGTGGCGGATCGGCGCAGACGTTCGATGTGCTCAATCGGAAATGGGTGGTGGGGCGCGGCGGAGAAATCTACCACTATCAGTTCTTCAATCCGCGCATACGGGAGCTCAACGGCGTCTCGCGATTCGACTTCGATGCCGAATCGCACCAGCTTTCGGCCAGAACCTATGCGGCGCGCGCGTTGTTCGGCTCGGCCGCTGCGGACCCGTCGGCGTTGCAGTGGACGCTGTCGGGCGGATGGACGCGTACGTTTGCCGCCGATCACGACACGTTTGAAGCATTCTCCGAGCGGCAGGGGACCATGGAACCGGCCGAATACTTCATGACCGAGATTCCCGAGCCCCGTCGCATGAACCACGGGCAGCTGGAGACGTACATTGAAGACCTCAGGCAGAGCGGTTACGACGTGCGCGAGCACGAGGTCGAGTTGCATCGGAAGACGGCCGTCCCGTTTGTGACGCTCGTTATGACCTGCATCGCCATTCCCTTTGCTGTCACCACCGGACGCCGTGGGGCCATGTACGGCATCGGCATTGGCATCGCCCTGGCACTCGTGTACTGGACCATGATCTCGGTCTGTGCGGCACTCGGTGCCAGCGGGGTCATGAGTCCGCTGCTGGCTGCCTGGGCGCCGAATCTGCTGTTCGGGGCGGCTGGCCTCGCCATGCTGCTGACCGTGCGCACCTGACATGGCCGACGAGATCCCTGGAATCCGCAGCACGATCCGCACGGTGATTGCGGCCACCTCGCTCGTCAGTGCCCTGATTGTGATTGTGATCGGCTTTGCGCTGCTGGTGACCACGATCCAGCGCGGCACACCAACCCCGGAGGGCCTGTGGCTGTCGCTGGGCGTGCTGGGCCTCGGCGGCGGGCTGCTCGCCACCGGAATCGCGCTGATGATCTGGGAAACGGCCGAACGCTACAACCTGCCCAAGTAATCAACAGCCCAGTTGTGCCGTCACTGTCGCTTCCCTGCAGCGAGATGGTAAATTAGCAGATGCCCCTGGTGTGCCGGGCGGTGATTGACGGTGTCGACCACGAGCAACACGCGATCGATGCGGTCGAGTGGCGGCACGGCGGCCGTGGTGCCGATGGGCCGGAAACTGGCCATGGGAATCTCGTACTCTCGGTTGGTGCCATCGACGTAGACGCTGCTACCCCACCGCTCGCCATCTGGCGACGCGCTGGGATGCCGCAGTTGCACCGACAGCCGCATGGGTTGGTCGGCCTGCGCACGCAGCAGCAGCCGATCGGTACCCGCAAGGTCGAGAGCCGGGACGGCGAGGGCGGCGAACGGCGCCGCGATGTCAGGAGACAGCGCAAAATCCCAGCGGCTCACCTCCCGCTCATCATTCACCGTCCAGGGCCGCAGCGTACTCTGGCTCTTTGGTGAGTGCTCTGTGTCGCCAGACGCAACCGCCAGCCCCATGGGTGTCACCGGCGACGGCGGCGAGACCGCCGCGGCGCGACGGTGCATGGCGTCGGTGTCGAGGTAGACAGGGTTGGTCATCAGCCACGGCATGAGCGGCGCCCCGGACGATGTGGGCGCGTGCCCTTCAAGACGCCAGACCCCGGGACGCGCGGGAATGTCGATCCTGAACTGCAGGCGGTCGGTCTCGTGCCATGGCTGTCCATCCCGATACAGCGTGAGCCTGGTTCCTCGAGGACCATGCACCTGCACTTCGGCGGTGACCGTCCCATCGATGGGCAGGCTGCCCCCGATGTCAGCAATCCCCGCGCCACTCACCAGACGAAACTCCGTCGTGCCTCCCTCAGCGAGACCATCCACCACCGTGTAGGAGCGTCCGCGGGACACGGCCGACAGCACGAGGCGCGCGTCGGTCTCCGCTTCGCCCGTCATCGGCCCGTCGGGCACGACCCGAGTTGAGAAAGTCTGAAACGATGCCGCGTATGAGGGCACCTCCCACTGCCACCACGCCCCCTGACCGGGCGCGTGATTACGCAGGCTGAGTCGTGCATGGGCGTCGGAGCCGGCCAGGCCGACGATGCCAGCACGCTGGGTCATGGCATCCCAGCGCGCAAGCGTGCCCACTGGACGGTCGAGCAGGGTCGCAAGCGTCTGAGACGGGCCGAGCCAGTAGGTCAGCAGAATGCGTCCCAGATCGACGGCCAACTCGTCTCGCCACTCACTGTCGGCATTGAGCCACTCGATGCCATCGACGGGCACGGTCCAGTCGCGCCAGCTGAGGGACGCCCGGGGCGAGTCCGGATGGGCGGCGATTGCCATGCCACCGAGGCGGTGAATGTCTTCCACCACCGCACGGGCGGGGCCGGCCAGCGGATACGGCGACGGGGCCATGCCGAGGGCGACGACGTGACCGTCGGCCGTGTTGACTTCAACGCCCTCGATGCACAGCACGCCATGAAGGTAGCGAGGGCCAGATACCCGGGTGCCATCACCGTGGTCGGTCAGGATGACCACGTCCAGTGCGCTGGCTGCAGCAGCCCGGGCGATGGACTCCACCGTTCCGCTACCATCCGACTGCGTCGAATGCACGTGGTAGGCTACTCGCAGGTGTCGCTGGACCGGCTGCCAGGCCGGGGCGTCTGCGCGCAGCACGGGCGGCGGTCGGAGCCTTGACACGCCGACGGCCGCGGCCGCCACGGCCACCGCACAGAGAATGAACAGGAGCCGACGGTTCATGGGCGTGGATGACTGCGATCATACAGGGTGCGCAGCCGCGCTTCCTGTACGTGCGTGTAGATCTGGGTCGTCGAGAGGTCGGCGTGTCCCAGCATCATCTGAATGGCCCGCAGGTCTGCTCCGTGCTCCAGCAGATGCGTGGCAAATGAGTGCCGCAACACGTGCGGGCTGAGGCGTGCGGCGAATCCGAGAGGACGGGCATAGGTCTTCAGCACTTTCCAGAATCCCACGCGGGTCATGGCGGTGCCGCCGCGTGCATTCACAAACAGGCGCGACGAGGAGCGTTGGCCGAGCAGAGCCGGTCGCCCCCGATCGGCATACGCCGCCAGCCATCGGGCCGCTTCGTCGCCGATGGGGATCAGGCGTTCCTTTCGTCCCTTTCCGAGGGTAGTCATCAAACCCTGGGCCAGGTTGATATCCGCCGGATGCACATTGACCAGTTCCGACACGCGCAGCCCGGTCGCATACAGCAATTCGATCATCGCCCGGTCGCGCAAGCCACGCGGGGTCGAGACGTCGGGCGCCGCGAGCAGCGCGTCGACTTCCCCCAGAGACAACACCCGTGGCAGCGCCCGCATCGCCCGAGGGGCACGGACATCGTCCATCGGACTGGCATCGAGCTGTCCGCGTCGCACCAGGAACCGGAAAAACGAGCGCAGGCACGAGACCAGGCGCGCCACCGACCGTGGCGAGCGTCCGCTGCCCCTGACGTCCCGAAGAAAACGATCGACGGTCTCGCGATCGAGCCGCACCGGATCGAGCTGCTGAGGGGCGGCCCACTCCCCGAGGACAGCCAGATCGTGTGCGTAGGCCTCGACGGTGTGCGACGACAGCCGACGCTCGACGTCGAGGTGCACGAGAAACTGGTCGATCCCCATCATGCCTGCTCAGCGTACCGCATCGTGCATTGACAGTACTCAGGTCCGGCACTAGCATCGACAGGATTGCCCTGCTGATGCCTACTCACTCGAAATGGCACGCGCTGCCAACCGAGGCGATCAACCCCGCCTCCCTCAACATCGACAAACTCAGCCCCACCGGCATCATTGACCTGATGCTCGCCGAAGACCGCAAGGTCATGGCTGCCGTGCAGAAAGAGCGGGAACGCATCGCCGCGGGCGCGGACATCATCGCGCGGGCAGTGCGCAAGGGCGGCCGCGTGGTGTTTGTGGGTGCCGGGACCAGCGGCCGCCTGGGCATCCTCGAATCGGCCGAGATGCCACCGACGTTCGGCACCGATCCTACCCTGGTGCAGGCGATCATGGCGGGCGGCAAGCATGCCATCTTCAAGGCGCGCGAGGGAGCCGAAGACAGCTATGAGGACGGTGTACGTGCCATCCACCGCTTTGTGCCCTCGAGGAAAGATGTGGTGATTGGCGTCTCTGCCAGCGGTATGACGCCGTTTGTGCGCGGGGCCCTGACCTGCTCGCGTACTGCCGGGGCGCACATTATCTTTGTGACGTGCGATCCCCACACCGAGTTGCAAACCTTCGTCGATATCGTCATTGCCCCTGCGGTGGGACCGGAAATCATTGCCGGCTCAACGCGGCTCAAGGCCGGTACGGCCACCAAGCTCGTCCTCAACATGCTCTCGACCGGGGCGATGGTGCTGGTCGGCAAGACCTACGGCAACCTGATGGTCGATGTCCGCATCGGCTCGGAGAAGCTGCGGGATCGTGCACGACGCATCCTGCATGTGGCGACCGGCATCGAGGCCGACGAGGCCGAAAAACTGCTGAAGCGCGCCAAGGGCAATGTCAAGGTCGCCATCGTGATGCAGAAGACCGGCCTGTCATACACGCGCGCCGCCGCCCGCCTGCGTCGCGCTCATGACCTCATCCGCGACGCCATCGGCGAAGATATCGAACCGCGCCTGCGGTCACTGCTCAAGAGTTAGCCGCGTGCCGGTCAAGCCAGAGGGTGACGTCCGGGTGACATTGCAGCAGCGACACCGGCAGCTGCGTGGTCACCGCGCCTGACCTCAGTCGAGTGACCGCTGCGGCCTTTGCGGCTCCCGTGGCGAGCAGCATGACTCGCCGCGCACTGAGAATCGTGCCGACCCCCATCGACAGGGCCCGCTCCGGCACACGGTCTAGCACATCTCCGAACCATCGGGCATTGGCCAGTCGCGTCGTCGCCTCGAGCGCCGTGACATGCGTCCGCGCCTGCAGGACGCTGGCCGGCTCATTGAAGCCGATGTGCCCGTTCCTGCCGAGGCCGAGCACGGCGACATCGATGCCTCCCGTGTCGGCGATCTGCGTCTCATAGCGCGCACATTCGGCCTCGAGATCGGCCGCGCACCCATCGAGAAAGCCGACTCGATCGGGTGACAGTCTGGCAGGATGAAACAGCTCGCGATTCATATACGTGCGATAGCTGGCCGCATCGTCTGCCGCCACCCCCACAAACTCGTCAAGGTTGAACGTGCGCACCTGCGCCAGCAGATCGGGGTCGACACTCACTGCCTGGCGCAGTGCCGCGTACATGGGCAACGGGGTCGCCCCGGTTGGCAGGGCCAGCACGACCCCGGGCTGACGACGAATGTCGGCGATGAGAGCCGCGGCGAGCGCCTCGGCGGCCTCGGTGGCCGTCTCGAACACGTGAGCGGTCATTTCGGGGCCCCCTCGCCGTGCACCGCCCGATATACAGGCGCCACGAACTGGCGTCGCCCCGCGTCCCGTGCAACGGCTACGGCTCCGCGGACCGGTTCGACTGGACTCGGCATGACCGTCGCCCGAGGGGCCACCTCGCCCAGTCGTGCTGTCAGCGTTGACGCCATCCACGGACTGGCCACGAACATCCCGCCTGCCAGCACGAAGGGAAACACCTCGCCGCGCATCGACAGTTGCACGGCCACCGACTGGGCCGCTCGGGCCAGTTCGTCGGCGGCGTGCGACAGCAGTTCCTCCGCCACGCGATCGCCAGCAGCCCGCGCCGCTTCGACGACGGGCCCAAGCGACGCCACCTGCCTCCGCTGATCGGTCGCGCCGTAGATCGCCTGCACCAGCGCATCGGGCGTCGACACCCCGTAATGCTGCAACACCGACGGCACGAGTGCGGTACGCGGCCCCCGTCCATCAGTGGCGCGCATCACTGCTGCGAGCGCTTGCCGTCCGATGAAAAACCCTGATCCTTCGTCGGCCAGCACCGGCCCCCAGCCTCCCGCCCTGGCCGCCACACCATTGGCGTTGACGCCATAGACAATCGAACCGGTACCGGCCACCACGCAGACCCCGAACGCCCGATCAGCCCCCGCCACGAGCGCGACCAGCGCATCGTTGACCACCACAACATGCTGCCGGCACCCCAGACGCCTCAGAATGGCCCTGACCGTCGCGGCCTCATCGGGACGGTCGACGCCGGCCATGCCGACACAGACCGCGAGCGGGGGGCCGTCATCGAAGGCCCCGACGGCCTCCATGACCTCGTGCAGCACGACTTCCACCGCCAGTTCGCCGTGGGTGCGCAGGTTCGCCCCGCCGCGTCGCGCCTGCGCCACCATCTCACCGTCAGGCGTGGCCCGAGCCGCGACCGTCTTTGTGCCTCCGGCATCAATGCCCACGACGTGCATGCGACCATTCTAGTGCGGTCGGCGTTGACCCTTGTGCTCGCGCCCCGGTACACTCGCGAGTCTCCGTGACGCGCTGTTCTCTCATCCTGTCCGCCCTGGCCCTGGTCGCGATCTCGGGCACGTGGTCGCGCGCCGACGCACAAGCCGAGGCCCCGGCGGTGCCGGCCCTCCGCGCCCTCCGGGTGCCGTCGGTGATGATTCAGGCACCAGACGCCGTACCGCAGATCGTCGACGAAGCCCGACGACTCGGATTCACCGCGCTGTTCGTTCAGGTGCGTGATCTCGGCGAAGCCTACTACCGAAGCAGTCTGGAACCCCGAGCCACCCCACTGCACCTGGTACCAGGGTACGACCCGCTCGGCACCCTGGTCTCGGCCGCCCACGACGCAGGTCTGCAGGTCCATGCGTGGCTGCCACTGACCGAACTCGCGAACAGCGCGTCCCTGCCAAGTGCCCGAGGCCACGTGCTCTACACCCATCCCGAGTGGCTCATGGTGCCCCGTGCCATTGCAGCCGAATTGCGCCGGCTTGATCCGCGCAGCCCCGAGTATCTGGGTCGGCTCACGCGGTGGATTCGAGGGACGCCTGGCACGCCGACCCGCCTCTACGTCTCTCCTGGTTCACCTGAGGCATCGGCACATCTCGCCGCGGTCGCTCGCGAACTGGTGAGCCGCTATGAACTGGACGGGCTCCACCTCGATGCCATCGGGTTCCCATCGGCCGACGCGGACTATGGTGTGGCCCCGACCGAGGCGTTCCGCCGCGAGGTGCAGCGGACACTGGCGGCCGCTGACCGGACGCGGCTGGACGATGAACACATCGTCTCTCCTCTGGCCTACCCTCAGTATGCGCCCGAAGCGTGGGACAGCTTCAGGCGAGCCCGCGTGACAGGCTTGCTGATGCGCATCCGAACTGCCGTGAAGGGCGTGCGTCCGTCCCTGACAGTGTCGGTGGTTGTGCGTGGCACGCCCGAGGTCACCTTCGAGGATCCGCGCAGTTGGAGCGACCTGTCGATGGTCGAGGCGGTGGCGCTGACGCGGTCTGCTTCGGTGCCTCCGGGGAGCCTAGTCCTCCCACTGACGCTGTCCGGTACGGCGCTCGTCTGGCTGATGGCCGATCTGGGCGCGATTTCGAGTGCGGACCTGCTGGGACTATTGCGGCACGCCCCACCCGCCGATGAGGGATTCATCGTCACCGATGCCGCAGCGCTGGTGGGTGAAGACGTGGCCGTGCTGCAGCGGCAGCAGATGATTCGCGATGCCTTTCGAGGCCCCGGTGACCGCTAGCCTGTCGCCGCTTGATTACGCGGTGATTGCGGGCTACCTGTGTGCCATCACGGCATTTGGCGCCTGGTTCTCCCGATTTCAGCGGACCACGCGCGATTACTTCCTATCCGACCGGTCGGTTCCGTGGTGGGCGGTGTGCTTCACGGTGGTCGCGACGGAAACCAGCACGCTCACCTTCATCGGCATTCCGGCGTCGGCGTACACAGGGAACTTCACCTTCCTGCAACTGGCGGCCGGATACGTCCTGGGACGACTGCTCGTGAGCCTGATGCTGCTGCCCGCCTATTTCCGCGGCAACCTCATCACCACATACCAGTTGCTGCAGCAGCGGTTTGACCATCGGGTGCGACTCCTGGCGGCAGGACTCTTCCTCACGACTCGTTCACTGGCCGACGGCATTCGCCTGTTCACGACAGCGCTGGTCGTGGCCGTCGTGACCCAAGTACCGGTGCCGGTGGTGGTGGTCGGGCTCGGCGGCGCGATGATTCTCTACACGCTGAAAGGCGGAGTCGCCGCGGTCATCTGGACCGATGTCGTGCAGATGTTTGTCTACCTCGCAGGCGCCCTGGTCATCGCGGCCAGCCTGCTGCAGTCGATTCCCGGGGGATGGGCAACGGTCCTCGAGACCGGGCGTGCCGCCGGGCGATTTACTGTGATCGACCTCTCACTCGATGTGACGCGGGTCTATACCCTCTGGGCCGGCCTTGTCGGTGGCATGGCACTCACCCTGGCAACGCACGGCACCGATCAGTTCCTGGTGCAGCGCCTGCTGTCGGCACGCACCCTTCGCGCGGCACAGGCCGGCCTGATCACGAGTGGCGTGCTGGTGTTCGCGCAGTTCACGCTGTTCCTGTGTATCGGCGTCATGCTGTTTGTGTTTGTTGGAAGCCAGGCCGCCCCGCTGGCCGTGAGTCGCCCCGACGAAGTGCTGCCCGTCTACGTCGTGACCCAGCTGCCTCACGGCCTCATGGGATTCATCATTGCCGCCATCGTTGCAGCAGCCCTCTCCCCGTCGATCAATGCGATGGCGGCCACCACCCTGAACGACTTCTACCTGCCCTATGTCAATCCGTCGGCAGACGAGGCAACGCAGATGCGCATTTCGCATCAGGCCACGATCGCGTGGGGCCTTGTCCAGGTTGGTGTCGCCCTGGCTGCACAGTGGCTGACGCGCTCGGTGCTCGATGCAGGACTCTCGGTGCTGTCGCTGGGGTCCGGCGCGGTACTGGGCGCATTCCTGCTGGGCACCCTGTGGCCACACGTCACATCGCGGGCCGTGGTCTGGGGCATGGGTGCAGGACTGCTGATGCCCGCCGTGCTCTGGGTATTCACCCCTGTGGCCTGGACGTGGTACGCCTTCGTGGGCGCCCTCTGCACGGTGGTCGTCGCTCACGGCATGACGACCATCACCCGCCCTCGCGCCGCGTCAGGTGCACGGTGACCTCACTCGACACGACGCGCAGGGCCCTGCGTGTGGCCGTCGCATCCCGCATCACACCTGGTGCGGCCCTCTCTCTCGTGGGGCCATCCGGACCGGTCGCGCATCTCGCCGAAGGCACGCTTAGTTACTGCACCGACGCCGCAGCGGTCGATGACCACACGATCTATGATCTCGCCTCACTGACCAAGGTGCTGGTGACCACGACACTGCTGGTCGATCTGGTGTCGCGCAGGCAGCTTGACCTTGATCAGCCCGTCCACGACGTGTTACCCCTGTGGCGAGAGGGGCGCCTGTCTGCCGTGACGGCGCGCCACCTGCTGACGCATGCGGCCGGATTGCCCCCACATCTTGCCCTGTACAAGTCGTGCGTCGGCCGCGAGGATTTTCTGTCCGCGCTGAACAAGCTGACGCCGGTCGCACCGATCAACACGGTGAGCGTGTACTCCGATCTCGGCTTCATCGCCCTCGGACTGCTGATCGAGCGCGTCACCGGGCATTCGCTCGACGATGCCTACCGGCGCTGGGTTGCGACCATGTCGTCCGCCCCGATTGCGCTCACCTTTTTCCCCGCCGTACCCGTGCGCCCCCGGGTCGCCCCGACGGAGTGGGATCCGTGGCGCCAGCGACTGCTGGTCGGTGAGGTCCACGACGAAAACGCCTTCGCTCTGGGCGGCGCGGCGGGGCATGCCGGGCTGTTTGGAACGGCGGACGCCGTCGGCGTCGTCGCGTCGTGGTGGCTGCGTCGCGTGCTCGAGTCTGCGGAGTGTCGGCGGTGGACCGAGCCGTGTCACGTGCCCGGCAGCTCCCGCGCACTCGGCTGGGACACCATGCGGCCCTCGTCATCGTGCGGGCCGCACTTCAGCCCCGAGTCGTTCGGACACACCGGATTCACCGGCACATCGCTCTGGATCGACCCGGTCAGGCAGACGGGCGTCGTCCTGCTGACCAATCGCGTGCATCCGTCACGGGCCGGTGACCGCATGCAGCCGTTCCGGCGCCGGCTGCACAGCGCCGTGGCTCACGACTTGCGGTGGTCGTGATGATGGTGCACGCGATCGACGTCGCGTGACACGGCCTCGCCTACGCGTTCAGCCGCCTGAGAGATGGCCGTGTAGAGATCTTCGTGCACCGCCTCTGCCACGATCGGACCGCGGCGTCCCGTATCCATGAGCACCTCGACATGACACTGCTTGTCGGCGCCCCCGTGGCCGGGACCGTTGGTGTCGTCGAGGCGTACTGTCACCTGACGGATATGCGCGCTGAACCGGTTCAGCGCGCTTGTCAGTCGCTTGTCGAGATGGGCCCGAATTGCATCCGTGGGTTTGATGTGGCCGCGAATCTCCATCTGCATGAGAGGTCTCCTTGCACCTAGGAATCGGCAGGTTCAGCGAGGCCGCCAGGCCGGAGGCGGAGTCACCGGTGGTCGCATACCGCCCCCTCCAAAGACCGGCGCACCGGACGGAAACGGGGGCGTGCCACCCGACGGGGTCATCCCCGGCGTCGTTCCCGCCGGTGGGGCCTGAAACGGTGAGGGAGGCTGCGGGGCCCCGAACATCGGAATGCCCGGGGGCGGACTGGCCGGACTTCCGAAGGGCACCGGGCCGCCGGGCGCACCAAACGACGTCGGCGGTCCAAAGGGGATCGGCGTGCTGGTGGTGCCGATGTTGGGGGGAAGCCCGGGCCGAAGGGCATTCTGAAAGCCTCCACCGGCCACGGCCCCGGCCTGCCCAGCGGCCGTCCCGATGAAGAACCAGGCGTTGTACGCGCTGGCACCGTTGTAGATGCGGATAGCCTTCTCCCGACTCTTCGAGACGACCCCTTGCACGCCGAGTCCCTGAGGCCCCTGAGAGCCGAGTGACAGGTTCGATGGCTGCCCGACTCCAGACACCGGCGGCGCACCTGCCGTCTGCAACCCGGGCGTCGGCGCGCCCGGACCTGTGCCCGCGCCCACTGGCGCGCCCGGGGTCAGCACGGCTCCGACGGGAATCACCTGAAACTCTCCGCCGGTCATCGGGTCTTTGTACTTCTTCCGGAGAAACTTCTGCTCGACCAGCAGGTCGACGGTGGGTGGGAACGTGTTGGCAAACTTCCGCTGGAAAAGCCGAATCGCCCGCTGATACTGTTCGCCGCGCCAGACCAGTTCGATCTCGCGCTCGCGGCGCACGGCGTGACTCCATGCAGGCAACGCCACGGTCATCATGAGGGCCATGATGCTGAGCCCGACGAGCAGCGCCGCCATCGCCACACCTGCGCGTGACGCATCGGTGCCTTGACCGACTTGCCTCATGGCTCCTATTATCATGTGTGGTCCATCGTGTGTCACGCCTTCTGCTGTCAGCCTGTGTCTCCGTTGCCGCGCTCGTGGCAACGTCCTGTGACAAGGTGCCGCTGCTCGCGCCCACTCAGTCGACCATCACCCTGACGACCAGCACCACCTCGGTTCCCATCAACGGCGTGGTTGAGGTGTCAGCGTCGGTGACCGAGCCGTCAGGCACGCCCGTCCAGAACGGCACGTTCGTGACGTTCACCTCCTCATTCGGCACGATCGAACCTCAGGAAGCCCGCACCACGGGCGGCCGAGCGACCGTCCAGTTCAAGGCAGGCACGCAGTCCGGCAAGGCACAAATCGGAGCGTTTTCGGGGGCCTCACGGGCGACGCAGGTCGAGATTCTCGTCGGCGGTGCGGCAGCCGCGAAAGTGCTGATGCGCGCCGACCCGCAGAGTGTGCCCGCGACCGGCGGCACCACGACCGTGGCGGCCACCGTCCTTGATGGGTCTGGCAATGCCCTGGCGGGTGTGCCGGTGACCTTCACCGCCACCGCCGGGCAGATGGTGCCTGGTCAGGTCGTCACCGATGCCACCGGCGAAGCGCGCACTACGCTGAGCACCCCGCGCACGTCGACGGTCACCGCAACGGCAGGCGGGCAGTCTGGCACCGTCGAGGTCACGGCGACGTCGCCCGCCGTCACGATCACGCCCCCCACCACCATTGAAGCCGGCATTCCCGCCACGTTTACGATTGTCCCCGGGACCGCGGCCGGATCGAATCCCCTCCGCAGTGTCACCATCGACTTCGGTGATGGAACCTCGCCTGTCGCGCTCGGGCCCGTGACAGGCAGTACGCCGGTGGCGAAGGTGTACGCGCGATCCGGCGTCTTCACCATTCGGGCTACCGTCGTCGATACCGCAGGTATCACAGGCACCAGCACGATCGTGATCAGTGTCACCGCGCAGGCCGGCATCTCGGTCACGCTCACGGCCACCCCCAATCCGGTCTCCGTCGGCAACGCCGGGCAGGCTGGCATTGTGGCATTCACCGCAGCTACTGGCGGGTTCGGGTCGAGTGGTGCTGCGGTTCAGGCGTACTACTGGGATTTCGGTGACGGCAGTACGGTTACCACTACGGGTAACACGGCGACCCGTCAGTACACCACCCCGGGCACTTACACGGCGAAGGTGACGGTTCGCTCGACCAACGGCGGCGAAGGCGTCGCCATACTGACCCTCAGAGTCACGGCCTGAAATCCAATCGGCTCGGCCGTAACACGTGCTTCCGCCACCGTAGCCCGCGCGGTGCGGAGGCCTCAGTTCCAGTCAGAGTAGGGCGTGCCATCGAGGCTGGTCGCATCCGACCCGCTTTTCACATCGTACACGCCAGGTTCTGCGGCAGCTGCGGCGCCCGTCGCAGAGGGCGCGGCTTCAGCAGCCACGGTCACCCACGTGGTCTTTGACTGCGTGAACGGATCCACCGGCAGCGCGCGAAGATAGCCCGCCGATACGAGCTCATCGAGCGACGATGGATATTGGGTGCGGTCGGCGTAGAACTGATCGATGGCATCGCGCAACCGAAACAGGTCTTCCTTGAGCACCGCTTCTTTTGCGCGCGTCACGCTGTTGCGATACTGCACCAGCCCCAGACCCGCCAGAATCATCAGCACCGTGGTGACCACGAGCAACTCCACCAGCGTGAAGCCTACCCGAGACGCAGACGCCGACGTGTATTGAGGTTTACCAGTCACGATATTTTGAACCATCGAGGGCTGTTCCGGTGCTGAGTGAACGGACATCAAACACGTTCTGCCCGCCCCATGAGGACGTGTCGATACGGTCCTGATACGACCGCAGGCCCCACTCGGCTTCGCCCGTCATCGGGTCGATAGGTACCCGGCGCAGCAACTTCAGCTTCCGTCCCGAGGCATCATTGGCGACCGATACCCCCTCGACCAGCGATTCCAAATCAGGGGGATAGCCTTCGCTGTTCGGCGAGAGTTCCGTGGTCGGAATCATTCCCATGTCAGCGGCATCCTTGAACCGATCGATCGCATCACGCATCTCACGCAGCGCCCTGCGGAGTTCCACTTCCTTCTGCCGCTGCATCGTCACCCGCACCAGTGGCTGCACCGCCGAGGCCAGAATCAGCAGGATCATCGAGACGATGAGCAGCTCGACGAACGAATAGCCCTGGGTGGAACGCCAGCGCATGACGGTTACCGAATCACCACTCCTGCAGGACTTCCGGTCAGCACGGCCGACCCGCCGCCGACTCGCGTGGCGCTGCCGGTAATGGTCAGCGTCGAGGTGCCCGCAGTCACTGGTTCAAAGAGCACGGCGGCCACCAGACCCGACGCCGTGACTCCGATGGCATCGCCCGCCCGCACGATGGCGATGTCGATGCGACCTGCCGCGGCATCGACCTGTTGTGTGAAGGTGGGCGTCACGTTGCCCTGACGCATGAAGGTGCCTTCCGACACGCTGCGCACCCGCAGCAGCGCCGGATTGTACGAGATCGTCATCGTCACGCCGGAGAACTGCGCCGCGCCCGACAGCGAAATCGGTACGGTGTACGGGCCGCTGCCCACGCGCATCTCGCTGGGCGGCGTGACCACGAGCCGGGCGGCCGGAGCCTCAGACAGGGCCGCGGGAGCGGCCGCAGTCTGCGGCGGAGATGAGGTGGTCGCCGCCGCAGCGGCTGCCGCAAACGGATTGGTTGCGGCCGCACCTGCAGCCGGCGGAGGTGCCACCGGTGCGAACGGATTCGCCGGCGGCGTGGGAGCGGCAGGCGCACCCGCAGCCGAGGGAGCCGCCGCGGCACCGGTATCAGCGGGCAATGGCTGGAACACCACCACGCCACTCGCGGGCGGAGCCGCGGGCGAAGTCACCACGCCCACCGTCCCCGGCACGGTCGAGGTTCCAACCGGCAACATTGGCGTCACGCCAGCGCCACCGCTGGGCACCACCGCCGGCAGTGTGCCTGGAGGCAGAGGCCTCGGCGCCGACTGCGCTGCCGCGTCTCCCGGCGCACCCGCAGGGCCAGCGGGCGCGGGCACCGGACCGATGATGGCCGGCGGCGGCGCACCGACGGCCATGTTGTTCTGCGTGCCGATGTAGATGGGGCTCAGGTCTGACGCCGTCAGTTCGTGGGTGCGGATGATGCGGGGCGTGAGCAGCATCACCACATCTGACTGGCGAATCGACTGGTCATTCCCCGAGAACAGCTGGCGCACGATCGGCAGGCGCAGCACGCCGGGAAATCCCCGGAGTGAGCGCCGCTCGTCTTCACGCAGAAGGCCGGCAAGCAGGTTTGACTCGCCGTCGCGCAGCCTGAGCTTGGCGTTGACCTTCCGCGTGAGGAACGACGGCAGGTTCTGGCCGGCGATATTCGAATCCTGTCCACGCGCACTGCTTTCCACTTCAAGTTCCAGCAGGATCTCGCTCTCATACGTGACGCGCGGCGTCATCTTCACCACGACACCGACGGTCTTGTAGGCGAACGAAGTCAGCGGCTGACTGGCAGCGCCACCACCGGCTATCGGCTGGAATGTCGTGCTCGGCACGGGCACTTCCTCACCGAGGTTCAACTCCAGCTTCTGTCCCTCTGTCCCGCGCAGCTGGGGCTTCGCCAGTGTCTTGGTCGATGAATCACTCTCGAGGAACCGCATGACTGCCGACGGGACTGACAGATAAAAATCGGCGGCGCTGACACCGTTTGAGACCGTGTTCATGTTGAACAGGCCCGCCGCCGGAGCAGGGGCGGTGCTGCCCGTGCTTCCGGTCCCCGTACTGGCCGACCCTCCTCCGGGGCTGACTTCGGGCGAGAACACGCCGCCGATCGTGTAGTCGGACAGATTGAGACCGTACTGTTTGGCGCGCTCGCGGTTGACCTCGAGAATCTGCACGTCGAGGATGACTTCGGCCCTCGGCTTGTCGTTGGCCTGAATGACGCGCTCGACGACCTGCATGGCCGCAGCCGTGGCGCGCACCGTGATGGTGTTGGTCGTCTTGTTGGCCACAAACGTCGGGGCAATGGCCTGCCCGCCCACCCGGACGATACCCGTGAGGACAGCCGTCAGTTCCGTGGCATCAGCGTTGGAGACGAAGAACGTACGGATGGCCTGCTCTTCGTACTGTGTGCGCTTCTGCGTGGTATCGGCGGCGATGATGATGGTTCGCTCACTCAGCACCCGGTAGAAGAGCTGGTTGGCGACCATGATCTGCTGCAGGGCCTGTTCGAGTGTCACGCCCTCGAGATCGAGCGTGATGTTGCGATCCTGGAACTCGCGGTCGTAGGTGACATTGATGCCCGTGGCATCACCGATGAAGCTGAGGATGTCGCGCAGACCGGCGTTGCTGAAATGAATGCTCAGGGGATCGCGACTCGACGGATTGAGTACCGGTTCGGCGCTGCGGCGGGCGGCCTCGGCGCGGAGCTTGTCAATCTCGGGACGCGGTGCGGCGGCCTCCATGCGCGACCGCACGGTGCGTTCGAGTTCGGCAGCACGCTGGGCAATGGACCGGCTGCCGGGTTCGAACTCAAGGGCCTTGCGGTAGGCGCGGATAGCATCCTCGAGGGCATCGGTGGCTTCGAACTGTCGCGCCCGCTCGGTGTACATCTGCGCGGCGGCCAGCATGGCGCGCTCGAGCGAAATCTTGTAGTCGGGCCGGCTCGGATCGTCCTGGAGTGCCTGACGATAGAAGCCCACCGCGGCTTCCCAGTCACCCGCAGCCCCGGCCTGCTGGCCTCGAGAGAAGGCCCGCCCGGTGCCACATCCGGCGGCCACCGCGACGATGACCATCAGCAGCCCGAATCGCTGCCAGTTACTCCGCGTCATGCTCTGAAGGTCGCTCATGTGTGCGATCACTGCCCCGACAGTTTCAGCGTCTGCCGTCCGCGTCCGTCGGCATACTCGATTTCAAGTGATTCGTCGCCGATACGGATGAGGCGGTACCGGCCTTCGATGATATCGCCCTCACGTCCGTAGAGGGGACCCTTGCCTTCGCCGGATGACAGCACGGCGAGGTTCACCCCATCGCCGCGTTGCACCCGTCCAATGAACTTGAGGGTAATGGGAGCGGCGGGCGCGCGCGACGGCTCCTGTCCCGATCCCGAGGCACCCACGGTCGGCACGGTCAGCATCGGCGGCTCAGCCACCGGCGGCGGCAACCGCGCAGGCGCGGGCGTCGAGGTCGGTGGTGGCGCGACTGGCGCGGCGCGTTCAAAGCGAAACGGATTGCGACCGCCGTCGCCGGGGGTCTCGCGCTCAGCCGTGAGCGCGGCCAGCTGGACGGTGGGAGCGGAGGCCGTTGGTGTGCCGGTCGTGCCGGTCGCCGCGCCAGTGGGCCTCGGTCGTGCCGCCGCTCGTGGCGGCGCTGTCGGGGTAGTCCGTGCGGCACCAGGCGCCGGTGCCTCGGGCGTTGCCGGTCGGAGACGCTGCCAGGCCAGCACCCCCATGAGGGCCAGCAGCACCAGCAGCAGCACATTCTGTCGGCTAAGGCGCACGGTTCGGGGCTCGGAAGAAGGTGGAGAGCTCAAGCGTCAGCGTCAGGGGCGCCTGGGGATCGGCCCCCTCCGCGAGATAGACGTTGTCGAGCACCAGAAAGTCTGACGCCGTTTCGATGGCGTGAATCAGGGCCCGGATGTCCTGATAGTCGCCAACGAGCACATAACTCACGCGCAGCCGTTCCAGCGTCGACTCGCGAACCTCTTCGGTCGCCGAGGCGCTGCGCTGGAATGCGACGTCATGCTCGCGGGCCATCTGGCTCAGCTTGAGGTGCGTCAGTCGACGGGCCGCAGCCACATCGGCGGGCAGTACCTTCGTCTGGAACGTGACGAGATCCTGTTGCGCCTGAGAGGCCGCGTCGCGCAGCGCTGTGGCCTGCGCCAGTTCGCGGGTGGCCGTCGCCAGCTGCTGGGCCGCGGCCTGGGCCCGGCGCGACCCGGCGTCGGCCGATGAGGCGAGCGGCAGCACCGCAATGAGCAAGCCGCCGATTCCGAGCGCCAGCAGCAGGGCCGCTGCGCCCACCCAGAGGCGAAACTCACCAAGGACGCGCATCGCCGACGCAGGACGCCCGGTACCGAACAGCGTCTTCATCGGCCAGCCTCGGAGGCCGCTGGCGCGGCTGGTGTGGGCAGCGTAGGGGGGGGCACCGGTGCCGCGGCCGCCGCCGCGGCAGGCTTGTAGTAGCCCTGAATGACCGAGCGCAGCATGCCGTCCTCCTGCGCTTCCTCCTGCCGCGACAACACCTCGCTGAACCCACCGCTGGCCTCCAGGGCCTCGATGAAGGTGTCGAGGTCCTCGACGCGGCGCGAGACGACGGCGACAGCCACCAGCAGGCGGCCGGCCTGGTCGACTTGCGGCGTAATCGACGCGATGCGGACGCCCGCAGGCAGCGTCGTTTCGAACTGGTTGAGCAGGCGCGTCCACGAGAAGGTGCGCCGGCCAATCAGCTGGTTTGCTTCGATGGCACCCACCTCGGTGGCCGCGAGTTGCTCGCGGTTGACCGACTGCCGCACCTGCCGCGCGTCGGCCTGCAGCCGGCGAGCTTCCCGATCGGCCTGCTCGGCCTGGAGGCGCACATCGGCGTCCCGGCCACGCAACCGCATCCACTGCACCGCGTCGAACACGCTCAACGCGGCGCCGCCCGCGATGAGCACGCCGCACACAAGACGCACGAACCGCACGTTGTAGGACGGGTGCGTGGCCAGATTGATGCGGGCCATCTCAGAGCGTCCCCGTCTGCGGCGCCACAGCCCCGGCCAGCAGCGCGGCGGGCCGGGCCGGCGACAGCTGCACCACACTGCCGTAGCGCGCCCGCAGGTCTCGCTGGGCCTCATCGGCGGCGGATACATCAGGAGCCGCGGCCAGCCAGACCCGACTGAAACCACTGCCCTTGAAGCGGTCTTCGTAGAACATCGCTGTCTGGTGAATGAGATCTGCCACGCTGCCTTCGGCCTCGTCGGCACGATGCCGGTGGAATGCCACGGCAGGACCGCGGCCCAGCATCAGCGTGACGTCACGCTGGTCGACACGCACAAAAAACCAGTCGCCATCGGGCACGCCCGACTCGTGGCTCGCCCGATGCAACAGCGAGAGGCTCTCGAGGTCGATGAGGCCTACCTCGAGGTCACCCAGCGCACACGCCTGTTCGTACTGCTGCACGACATCCGCGCGCGCAGCCGCCACCAGAAACTCACCGGCCGTCGAGGCCGTGCCCTGGTCCGCGATGCTGACCACAGCCTGCTCCACCGGAAACGGCAGCAACTTGCGCAACTGCCAGCGGATGATTTCCACCAGCTCCGTCTCACGGGCGGGCACCTGCTCAAGCCGAATCAGCGAGACCTTGGCCACCGCATCTGGCAACACGAGCGCCACGCGACGCCGACCGCCGCCGGTCTGGGACGCCAGCCGTTTGATGACCTGCCCCACGGCTCCCACGTCCGGCATGTTCGGTGCGAGCAGCGAGGGGGTGACCGCGCCCGGCGGCAACGCGTCGCTCGCCTCGGCGAGCAGGGTCGGCGTCGCTGATGCCCATGACACCCGAGCCAGGTGTACCGACGCGGCCGTGATGCTGATGGCCCACTCCGGCAGTGTCGGCTGTCCCCACGGCTGTCGCGTCATTCGACGAACGTCACCTTGTTGACTTCACGCAAGGTCGTCAGCCCGTGCATCACACGCTCGACGGCTGACTCGCGCAGCAGGCGCATGCCCTGCGCCCGCGCGGCGCGCTTGACTTCCGAAATGGGACGCTTGTCGAGGATCACTTCGCGGATATGGTCGGTCAGATCGAGCAGTTCGCAGATCGCCATGCGACCCTTGAAGCCGGTGCCGCCGCACTCTACGCAGCCGGCGCCTTCATAGAAGGTGTGCGTCTCGGCCAGTCCCGGATCCATCGCCGACTCACGCAGCAGGTCGGGGTCGAGCCGGACCGGACGCCGGCAATGGTCGCAAATGCGCCGCACCAGCCGCTGCGCCATCACGCAGTTGAGCGCCGAGATGAACTGGTAGGGCTCGACGCCCATGTTCAGGAAGCGGCCGAGTACATCGAAGACGTTGTTGGCGTGGACCGTGGTGAACACCAGGTGACCGGTGAGCGCCGACTGGATGGCAATCTGCGCGGTCTCGGGATCGCGGATTTCCCCAACCATGATCTTGTCGGGGTCATGGCGAAGAATCGACCGCAGTCCACGCGCGAACGTCAGCCCCTTCTTTTCATTGATGGGAATCTGCGTGATACCCCGCAGCTGATACTCGACCGGATCTTCGATCGTGATGATCTTGTCTTCCGGCGAACGGATTTCCGCCAGGGCCGCATAGAGCGATGTCGTCTTGCCCGAGCCGGTCGGCCCGGTGACGAGCACCATGCCGTAGGGTTCGCGGATGAATTTCCGGAAGCGCGCCAGCTCGAGTTCGGGGAAGCCCAGAATCTCGAGTCGCAGCTCGGTGAACTGCTCGCTGATCGACTGCTTGTCGAGGATACGGATGACCGAATCCTCCCCGTGCGCGCACGGCATCACCGAGACGCGGAAGTCGATGGTCTTGCCGCCCGGCACCCGGAGCTTGAAACGTCCATCCTGGGGCACACGCTTTTCGGCGATGTCGAGCTCGGCCATCACCTTGATGCGCGAGATGATCGCGCCGTGGAAGCGCTTGGCGATGGGACGCATCGCCGGCTGCAGCACACCGTCGACCCGATACTTCACATAGACGGCATCGTCCTGCGTCTCGATATGAATGTCGCTGGCCCGCCGCTGGATGGCCGTGAAGATGGTGCGGTGCACCAGCTTGATGATCGGGCTGTCATCGCTGGTGAGACGCTCGAGGCTCAGCTGATCATCGCCACTCTCGTCCTCGCGCAGTACCTGGAGCTGAAACTCCTGCGTGGCTTCGTCGAGCAGCCGCTGTGAACTCTCACTCTTCTTGAGGATGGATTCGATGGCGCTGCGCGCGCCAACCATCACGCGCACGGGCGTGCCGAGCAGGCCGCTCAGCTCGTCGATCATCGGCAGGTCGCTCGGGTCAGAGACCACGATGACAATAGCCTTGCCGTCGCGCTGGCTCGGAATGAATCCGTAGCGCAGCATCAGATCAGCGGGAATCGACCGGAACAGCTCCTGGTCGATCCGGAATTCGTTCATGTCGAGAAAGTCGAGCCGGTAGCGCTCGGCCAACCGGCGAGCCTGCGCCACATCCTCTGCGCGCGCGGCTTCCCCGACATCACCCTCGGCCTCATCGATGAGGCTCTCGGGATCGAGCAAATCGGTCTCGGGTGTTGTCACCTGATTCATGAGCCGCCACCGCCCACCACGGAACTGAGCTGGAAGATTGGCATGTAGAGGGCCAGCACCACCGCGGCGATGACCACACCCATGATCACCAGCAGGGCCGGCTCAATCAACGCCACAAACCGGGAGACGGCCGTCTCGATTTCCTCATCGTAGAAATCGGCGAGGCTATTGAGCATCTCCTGCAACGCCCCCGTCGACTCGCCGACGTCGATCATCTTGAGGGCCACGTCGGGCACAGTGCCCCGGCTGGCCAGCGTGGCGGCAAAGCCCTGGCCTTCACGCACGCGCTGCGCGACCACCGTCAGTTCGTCGCCAAGGTGACGGTTGCCGGTCGACTTGGCCGCGATATCCAGCGCGTTGACCAAGGGAATGCCGCCGCCGAGCAGGGTCGCGAGTGTGCGGGCCAGCTGTGATGTCGCGAACTTATGCAGGGGCTCGCCCACAACCGGGGCCGACAGCAGCCAGCGATCGAGCCGCGCCTGCTGCCCCGGTTGACGCAGCCAGGCTATCGAGCCGACCACGGCGCCGGCGATGCCGAGCACGATCAACAGGAACTGCTGCCGAATCACATCCGACACCGCGATGATGGCGCGCGTGGCCATGGGGAGCTGCGCATCGAAGCTGGTGTAGAACTCAGCAAAGCTGGGTACGACCTTGACCGCAATGATGCTGACGAGCGCAAATGCGAGCCCGATGAGAATCACGGGATAGATGAGCGCCGACTTGGTCTTGGCCTGCACCGTGTCAATCACCTTCGAGTACGACACGAAACGGCGCAGCACCGCGTCGAGATTGCCCGACCGCTCACCGGCCATCAGCGAGGCCGTGTAGACCGAGGGAAACAACTCACCGTGCGCGGCGAAGGCATCAGACAGCGCCGTGCCGGCCCTGACCTTCTGGTGAATGTCGTCGAGCACCGCCTTGAACACCGGGTGCGACAGTCGCACCCGGAGAATCTCGAGGGACTGAACCAGCGGCATGCCCGCCTTGAGCAGGGTGGCCAGTTCCTGATTGAAGACCAGAAACTCATGCCTGGGAATCGTCGCCGACCGGCGACGCAGCGAAAGCGCGGCCAGCCCGGTGTGCGCCCGCAGGGAGAGCACATGCAGGCCTTTCCCTTCGAGTTCCTGCCGGAGGGCAGCCTCGGAGGTCGCGACGTAGACGCCTTCGATGATTTCGCCCGACGGGGTGCCGAGCCGGCAACGGTATTCCATCGGTAACAGGCTGACAGAAGGGATGTTACACGAAATCGCGCACCGCCGGGTGCCTGTCGGCTAGGGCTCCATCAGGGCCAGCACGCGCATCACGTACGCCGTGGTCTCCTCGAACGGTGGAATCCCCCGAGCGCGCTCCACTGCGCCCGCACCGGCGTTATACGCCGCCAGTGCCAGACGAAGATCGAACCGGTCGAGCAGCGTGCGAAGGTGCCTGACTCCGGCATCGATGTTCGAGGCCGGGTCGTAAGGATTGCGGAGCCCGTAGGCGCGCGCTGTGTCCGGCATCAGTTGCATCAGGCCCTTCGCCCCCTTCGGCGACCTGGCCCGCGGCTGATAGTTTGACTCCGTCTGAATGACCGCATGCACCAGCGCCGGGTCGACGCCGTGAACCGAGGCAGCGCGCTCCACGAGCGCCGCAAACGGTCGCGCCGAAAGGTTGGGACGTGGCGCGGAGGCAGGAGGCCCAGGCGCCATCGCCGGTGCGACCAGCGCCAAGGCCGTCACCGCGTCAGGCGCCGCCGGTGGCGCATCGTCCCGATACTCAACGTCGCGCACCAGCGTTGCGTTGATGCGGGCCTGACCGCCGGCCCGCAACCGCACCAGCCAGACATCTCCATCGCGTGTGGCGGACAAAACGGTCATGGTGCGGCCCGTCGTCAGCACCAGACGGTCGGCCCAGGTCGGCGTCACCAGCGACACCAGCAGCCCAGCGAGGAACGCGGTGACGCGGACGACCCTCCCTGACGGCATGCGCGTGAGGCCGCTACTGAATGAATGCGTGGAAGACCCGCACACCCAACTCGCGGGCATCGCTGTTACCCGAGCCGGGGTCAGCGGCCGGGACGACCGTCTGGTCAGCCACGAACCGCAGTTCCACCATTTCTCCCTGTCCCAGTTGCGCCGCGGACATCGGCACCTTGTGCACCGTCGGCGTCGCACCCGGCACCGGAATCGTGGCGACGACCTGATCACCCAGGCGGACCTCCATGCTGCGTGCGGCAGAGGCTGACCGGTTGGGGTTGTCGACCTGAAGGATCAATGTCACGTCGCGGCGAGGATTCCGGAAGCCCATGGTGGCCTCCTTCTTCGTCCACTGCCATTCGGTACGCTGCTCGCCCTCGGTGACCACCTCGGCCGGATGCCAGCCGTCCTTATAGACCAGGAAGACGTTTTCGGACTGCGGGGCCAGCTCGAAGTCGGCCATCTTGTAAGACCGGTCGCCCCGGTCGGTGTTGCTCAGGACGTCTCGGGCACCGTTGCTCGGATTGTAGAGGCCACCGACAATCTGCGCAGCGCCGAGATAGGGGAAACGTCCCACAAAGACGGTTCGGGTGTATTCGACGGTCTGACCTGGCTTCCACTCGGCCGTGAGCGGCGTCGGGTCATGGTCGTCGGTGAACAGCAGTTCCTCGTTGGCATCGAGAATGTGGACGAAGACCTTGCGACCAGCTAGGGCCGGCGCATCGGCGGCCACCGTGAATCGATAGGTGATATCGACGGGGCTGCCGAGCGCCACGCGGGGACGCGACAGGGTCACCGACATCGAAGCCACTGCCGGGCCGCCACTTTCAGTGCCGCCACAGCCGGCCACTGCCGTCATCGCCGCAGCCAGGGCGACGAGGATGCCCATTCGAGAGAGGAGTCGTCGTTGCATAGGGTTGGCTTTGGAGAATATCATAAGTCCCGTACATGGACATTCCCCGCGACGCCCTTGGACTGGTCGAAACCCGCGGATTCATCGGGGCCGTCGAGGCCGCCGACGCGATGGTCAAGACGGCCTATGTTTCGCTGCTCAGCAGCGAATACATCGGGGCCGGCTACGTGACGGTGCTGGTGCGCGGAGACGTCGGGGCCGTCAAGGCCGCCGTCGACGCCGGCGCCGCGGCCGCGAGACGAGTCGGCGAGCTGATCTCGGTGCATGTCATCCCGCGTCCCCACCCGGACGTCGAACGCCTGCTGCCGCCCCGGTGAGCACCCGCCCTGCCCCCCCGGTCCCTTCCGAGACCAGTGCCCGTGACGCCACGTCCGTGGCCGAGGTCGAGCCTCTCGTCAGCCGGGCGCGACACGCACAGTTACTCCTTGCTGAACTGACACAGGCACAGATCGATGCGATCGTCGATGCAATGGCCGCTGCCGTGATCCCCCACGCCGAGGCACTTGCCAGGCTCGCCGTCGACGAGACAGGGTTCGGCGTCGTGGCGGACAAGACGCAGAAGAACCTGTTTGCTGCACGCGACGTCCATGCATACATCCGGTCCATGCGGACCGTGGGTGTGGTCAACCGCGACCCTGCGCAGGGGCTGATCGAGATTGCCGAGCCCTTCGGGATGGTAGCCGCCATCATTCCCTCGACGAATCCCACGTCGACCACCATCTACAAGCTGCTCATCTGCATCAAGGCCCGATGCGCCGTCATCGTCAGCCCCCACCCGTCGGCGGCGCGGGCCATCGTGCAGACGGCATCGGTCATGAAGGCGGCAGCCGTGGCCGCAGGCCTGCCCCCGGATGCCGTCGCCTGGATGACGACCGTGACCCTGGCCGGGACCGATGCCCTGATGCGAGCGAAGGGCATCGCACTCATTCTGGCCACGGGCGGCATGGGCCTGGTGCGCGCGGCCTACAGCACTGGCAAGCCGGCGTATGGGGTCGGCCCGGGCAACGCACCTTGCTACGTCGAATCGAGCGCTGACCTGGCCCAGGCGGCCCGTGACATCGTCCTGGGCAAGTGCTTTGACAACGGCGTGCTGTGCTCGTCGCCGAACTCGGTGGTTGTCGATCGGGCGGTCGATCGGGGCCTGCGGGAGGCCCTCCGCCGCGAAGGGGCGCACTTTCTGTCTGCGTCGGACGCTGACGCGCTGGCCGGGGTGCTGGTCACACCGCGCCGGCTCCCCGCTCCAGACCTGGTCGGACGCAGCGCCGTCACCATCGCGGCCCGCGCAGGGCTGACCGTGCCCCCGGGCACCCGGGTGCTCGTCGCCGAGTTGGCGGGCGTCGGTCGTGATTTTCCGCTGTCAATTGAAAAACTGTGCCCCGTGCTGTCCTACTACGTGGTGAATGACTGGCGCGACGGCTGCGCACGCTGCAAACAGATTCTCCAGTACGGTGGCCTCGGCCACACGATGTCGATTCACTCGACCAACGAGTCGGTCATTCTGGAATTCGGGCTGCACAAGCCCGCCTTCCGCATCGTGGTCAACACCCCCACCACGCACGGCTCGATTGGCCTGACCACCGGACTGCCGCCGGCGCTGACCCTGGGCTGCGGCGGCCTCGGCGGGAACAGCACCTCCGACAACATCACGCCCCGTCACCTGCTGAATCTGAAGCGCCTCGCCTACGGTATCCGGCCGCCGACCGCTGAGGCGCGCATCGACGCTCCGGCACCCTTGCGAGCCCAGGTCGAGCGGTTCCTCGACGACAAGGGCTATCGCCAGAGCGCGGCCCCTGCCCCCGCGGCCCCGGCGCCGCCACACCACTCGGCTCCGACCGCACGGGTGGTCTGCGAAGACGATGTCCGGGCGGCATTGGCCGGTGGCGCGCCGATTGCCGTCGATCCGCGGACGATCATCACCCCCGCGGCCAGGGATCTGGCAGAAGGCACGCAGGTCTTCCGGTGGGTTGGCGTCACCTTCGCGGATTCGCCCGTCGTTGCACCTGTCCGATCCGAGTGATACGGTGAGGGGCATGCCTGAAGCTGTTTCGGCACGGCGTGCGACGCGGGCAGCGGTCGCACGCCTGACGCTGTGCGTGGCCCTGCGCACCGGCGCTGCCTGCGCGGCGCGTGGCCCTGTGCAAGCGCAGCGACCGTCGCCTCCGAGCGCCGTCCCCGCGATCGATGCGGTCACGACGCCACCTCCAACGGCCGCGCCTGCCGATCCGATTCCTGCCCTGCTTGCCTCAGCCGACCGCCAGATGACCCGTGGTCAATCCGAGCTGTCGCAGGGGCACCTCGGTGAGGCCCGTCAGGCCTTCGACGCGGCCGTGGACGCGTTGCTCGAGGCCCCCATCGACCTGCGCCGCGACCCTCGCCTGCGAGCCCATCTCTTCCGGCTCGTCGACCAGATCGGACGACTCGAGCAGGAAGCGCTGGCGACCGGTAATGGCTTCACCGAGACGCGATCCGAGCCAGCGTCCATCGACACGCTGCTCGCCCTCGACGAGACCGACGGCCCCGCCCCGGATGCGGTCACCGCCTCTGCGGTGGCCGCCGATCTGCAGACGACCGAGCATGACCTGCCGATTCCCTCGGATGACAGGGTGTTGCGCTGGGTCGAAATTTTTCAGGGTCGCCTGCGTGAATTTCTGACGGAAGGCCTCGCGCGAGGTGCCCAGTACCTGCCCATGGTTCGCGACGTCTTTCAGTCGGAGGGACTGCCGACCGATCTGGCCTACGTGCCTCTGATTGAGAGCGCGTTCAAGACGTCGGCGCTCTCGCGCACCCGCGCCCGTGGTGTGTGGCAGTTCATGCGAGGCACGGCACTCGAAAACGGTCTCAAGGCTGACTGGTTCCTGGATGAGCGGGCCGATCCCGAGAAGTCCACGGTGGCGGCCGCACGCTACTTCAAGACGCTGTACGGCATCTTCGATGACTGGCATCTGGCCATCGCGTCGTACAACGGTGGCCCTGGTCGCGTGCAGCGCGCCATGAAGCGCAGCGGCAAAACCAGCTTCTGGTCGCTGACGGCGACGACCCGCTACCTGCCTCGGGAGACGCGCGATTACGTCCCCATGATTCTGGCGGCCACACTCATTGCGCGGAATCCCGCTCAGTACGGCTTCGAGATTCCCGATTGGCCCGTCACGCGCTCGGAGCATGTGACGCTCCCGCCGGCCGTTGATCTGCGACGGGTCGCCGAGTGGACGGCGACCCCCATCGACACCATCCAGCAGCTCAACCCCGAACTGCGGCGCTGGACCACGCCAATCCGCCCCGGCGAGTACACCGTCCGGGTACCTGTCGGCACGGCCGACGCCGTGCGAGCGGGGCTCGCCGCCGCCGAGCCGCATCAACTCAATGCGCTGCAGTGGCACACCGTCAAGCGGGGCGACACGCTGGCCACCGTCGCCCGCACGCTTCGTGTCGCCCGCACGGATCTGGCAGAGGCCAACGACCTGCGCCCCTCTGCCCGCCTGTCGCCGGGGCAGCGCCTGCTGGTGCCGCGCATGCCCAGCGGGGCCCTGCTAGCGCGTGCCGCCGGAAGCCCCCTGCCCCAGTCGGCACTGGCGCTGGCGGAACCGACAGAGTCACGCGTCCCTCGCCCCACCACCAGCCGAGTCGTCTACCGGGTGCGCAAGGGCGACACGCTCAGCAGCATTGCCCGCCGCCACGGCGTGTCGGTCGAGAACATCAAATCCTGGAACCGACTGACGTCATCCGCACTGTCCATCGGCACCCGCCTCGTGCTTCGGCCCGAGCGCAACGCGAACGACTGACCGGTACTCGCGACAGTTCCAGCCACACGGCACCAGCCGTCCCGAGGCAATCTCTGCGCGCGTCCTGAGCGCTCCCCTGACGTGCACCTCCGGGGTCGGTGACACGCCTCACTTGGCGCGGCCCTTGCTCTGCCCGCCTGCATGCTCGCCACCGTTCAGAGCGCCACGGTCATCGGCATCGAAGCCCATCCCGTCAGCGTGGAAGTGGATATCGGCACGGGCCTTCCCCGGTTCCTGCTCGTCGGACTGCCCGACACCTCGGTCAAGGAGAGCCGCGACCGCGTCGATGCGGCCATCCGCAACTCGGCCCTCGAGTTTCCCCAGCATCGGATCGTCATCAACCTCGCCCCTGCGGATGTACGGAAGGCGGGCACCGCATTCGACCTCCCCATTGCTCTCGGAATTCTGGCGGCGTCCGGACTCGTATCGCCCGAGTCGCTGGCACGCATCCGTGTGGTCGGCGAACTGTCGCTCGACGGCCACATCCTTCCGGCGCGAGGTATCCTGCCAGTGGCCGTGCTCGCGCGAGCGTCCGGTGATGCCGCGTTGCTGTTGCCCAGCGACAACGCCGCAGAGGCCTCGGTGGTCGATGGCGTGCGCCTGCTGCCGGTGCAGACCCTCGCCGACGCGGTGGCGCGCCTCCAGCAACCCGCACACGAGTGGCCCGCCCCGCCGTCGCCTCCGGCCCGAACCGCCAGCACCGACGAGGTCGACCTCAGCGAAGTACGGGGGCAAGCGTTCGCCCGCCGGGCACTGGAGGTGGCGGCCGCCGGTGGCCACAACCTGCTGATGACGGGACCACCAGGCTCGGGCAAAACCATGCTGGCCCGACGTCTGTCAACACTCCTGCCTCCGCTGTCGTTCGATGAAGCGCTCGAGGTCACCACGCTTCACTCCGTGGCCGGACAGCTGGCCGCTCAGGGGGGCCTGCTGTCGGCGCGGCCATTCCGGGCTCCGCATCACACCGTGTCGGAGGCCGCACTCATCGGTGGCGGCAGCCTCCCCCGACCCGGCGAAGTCAGCCTCGCCCACCACGGGGTGCTGTTTCTCGACGAAATGCCCGAATTCGAACGCCGTGTGCTCGACGCGCTCCGCCAGCCCATCGAGGAAGGGCGCGTCTGTCTGGCCCGGGCGGCACGCACCGTGACCTTTCCCGCGCAGGTGATGCTGGTGGGGGCGATGAATCCGTGTCCGTGCGGGTACGCCGGCAGCCAGGCGCGAGCCTGCCGCTGCACGCCAACCATGGTCAGTCGCTATCGGGGACGCGTGTCTGGCCCTCTGCGCGACCGCATGGACCTGACGGTCGAAGTCGCCCCCGTCACCCCGTCCGACCTCAATGACGCGGCCGGCGAGCCGGAGAACTCGGCCACCGTGCGTCAGCGGGTGGTGGCCAGCCGCGAGCGACAATGGCATCGTCAGCGGCTGCTCAACGCGAGACTCAGTGCCCGACAGCTGACGCGCCACGGAGCGGTGTCGTCAGACGCCCGGCACTTTCTGGAACGATCGGCGACCACGCTGCACCTCTCAGCCCGCGCCTTTCACCGGGTGATGCGGGTGGCGCGCACCATCGCCGATCTGGCCGGATCGCCGGGCGTGACGCCGGCGCATGTGGCCGAGGCGCTTCAGTATCGGATGGTCGACTGAGACACGGCGGTTGTCGTTGCCAGCGGTGCCCGTGCTAGTCTCGAAGGGTAGCATCCCCGTGTCTTCGACGAACTCATGACGCGCCGTCGTTTTCAGGTCACCCTCGTCAACCCCGCCACCGGCTCGACCCGGCAGTTCAGCCTTGGGATCAGCACGGCGGGCTGGATGCTGGTGGCACTGATGGCCTTGCCGACACTGATCGGGATGGGCATTGCCTGGAAAACGTGGGCGGATGTCGAGGCCCTCGCCGCCGCCAATCAGGCCCTGCAACAGGAAAACCAGAGCTACCGCGGCGCCACCGAGGAACTCACCGGGCAGATCGCGGCCCTGCAAACAGCCGTGTCCGACCTCGGCGGCAAGGCCGCCGTCGAGCCGTCTCTGCAGGCCGCGATGGAAAAGTTGCCCGCCATCGTGAAGAACCGCGCGATGGGGGGCACCACGGCCGCTACGCCGGGACGCTCCCTGACCACCGCCTTCACCTCGCCAGAAAACACGTTCAGCGTGCTTGAAGAACTGCTCAAGGGTCTGGAAACCCGCTTGCGGACGGTGAGCACCGACGTCGATCGGCGCAACACGCTGGCCGCAGCTACGCCCTCGATCTGGCCGACGCGGGGCTGGCTCTCGTCGACGCTGGGCAGTCGCAGCGATCCGCTGACCGGTGCCCCCGATTACCATCCCGGACTCGACATCTCTGCGGACCGCGGCGCCCCCGTGTATGCCACGGCCGACGGCACGGTCGCACTGGCCTCGTATTCCGGTGACTACGGCAACCTCGTCGTCATCCGCCACCGCTTCGGCATCGAAACCCGCTATGGCCATCTCTCGGCCTTCCGGGCATCGAAGGGGCAGACCGTCAAGCGCGGCGAGCTCATCGGACTGGTGGGTGCCACCGGGCGTGCCACCGGGCCGCACCTGCACTATGAGGTACGGGTCAACGGTCGGGTGCTCAACCCCCTGCAGTTCCTGACCCGGCCCCAACGGGGCGAGTAGCACTTGCCTGTATACTGAAGCGCATCGGCGTCCTGCCGTCATCCTTCATGTTTGGACAGTTACTCGCCAAAGTCCTGGGCACGCAGAACGACCGGGAGATCAAGCGTCTCCGGCCTCTGGTCGCCCGCATCAACGACCTTGAAACACAGACCGCCGCCCTCAGCGACGAGGCACTGAGAGAGCAGACGGCGCTCTTCCGGGCCCGACTGGCAGCGGGCGAGACCCTCGACGATCTCCTCCCTGAAGCCTTCGCGGTGGTGCGCGAAGCCGGACGCCGCGTGCTGCACATGCGGCACTACGATGTGCAGCTCATCGGCGGCATGGTGCTGCACCACGGCAGCATCGCCGAGATGAAAACGGGCGAAGGCAAGACGCTGGTCGCCACCCTTCCCGCCTATCTCAATGCCCTGTCAGGCAAGGGTGTGCACGTCGTCACGGTGAACGATTATCTGGCGCGGCGCGACTCGGAGTGGATGGGCCGCCTGTACCGGTTCCTCGGGCTGTCGGTGGGCGTCATTCAGCACGAGCTCAACGATCAGCAGCGCCAGGCCGCCTACGCGTGCGACATCACCTACGGCACCAACAACGAGTTTGGCTTCGACTATCTGCGCGACAACATGAAGTTCGATCTGGGCAGCATGGTCCAGCGCGGACATCACTTCGCGATCGTCGACGAAGTCGACAGCATCCTCATCGACGAGGCCCGTACACCACTCATCATTTCAGGCCCGGCCGAAGCGTCGACTGACCTCTACTACGAGGTCGACCGCATCATCCCCAAGCTGAAAAAGGGTGAAGTGCATCAGGGCCAGGTGAAATCCGAAGACCGCGACCGTCTCGAAGCGTCGGGCGATTACACGGTCGACGAGAAGAACAAGACCGTGACCCTGACCGAAGCCGGCATGGCCCATGCCGAGCAGCTGCTGGCCCATCGACTGCAGCCCGGAGGCCTCTACGACCCGGCCAACATGCCGCTGCTGCATCACGTGCAGCAGGGGCTCCGCGCCCATGTGCACTACCAGCGCGATGTCCAGTACATGATCAAGGACGGACAGGTCGTCATCGTGGACGAGTTCACGGGGCGACTGATGCCCGGCCGCCGATGGAGTGACGGACTGCATCAGGCCGTGGAAGCCAAGGAAGGCGTCAAAATCGAGCGCGAAAACCAGACGCTCGCCACCATCACCTTCCAGAATTTTTTCCGCAAGTACGGCAAGCTCTCGGGCATGACGGGCACCGCGGAAACCGAGGCGCCCGAGTTCGCCAAGATCTACAACCTCGACGTCATCGTCATTCCCACCAACCGGGCGATGCAACGCATCGAGGAACCGGACCTGGTGTATCGCACCGAAGGTGAAAAATGGAATGCGATCGTCGACGACGTCATTGCCAAGCAGGACGAAGGCCGCCCGACGCTGGTCGGCACCGTCTCGATTGAAAAATCAGAGCGGCTGTCGGGCATGCTGCGCAAGCGCGGCGTGAAGCACATCGTGCTCAACGCCAAGTTCCATGCGCAGGAAGCGGAGATCGTGGCGCAGGCCGGTCGGCTCGGGGCCGTCACCATTGCCACCAACATGGCCGGCCGCGGCACCGACATTCTGCTGGGCGGCAACGCCGAGCATATGGCACGCCAGCAGGCCATCGGCGAAGGCGTGGCCAAGAAGCTGCCGCGCGGGCAGGAAAAGTACGTGGACGACGACGAGTTCGTCTACTTCTTCATGGTTGACAGCTTCTATCGCCTCCCGACCCCTGACTGGACGCGCATCCACGGCTTTTTCCGGCAGCAGTGCGGCGACGAGCACAAGGAAGTCGTCACGCGCGGTGGTCTGCACATCATCGGCACCGAACGCCACGAGTCACGACGCATCGACAACCAGCTGCGCGGACGTGCCGGTCGTCAGGGCGACCCGGGCTCATCGCGGTTCTACCTGTCGCTGGAAGACGACCTGATGCGCATCTTCGGCTCCGATCGCATCTCGGGACTTATGCAGCGGCTGGGCATGGAAGAAGGTGTGCCCATCGAGCACGGCATGGTCACCCGCGCGATCGAGCGTGCCCAGAAGCAGGTGGAGGCGCAGAACTTCTCGGTCCGCAAGCACCTGCTCGAGTACGACGACGTCATGAACAAGCAGCGTGAAAGTGTCTACACGCTGCGCCGCGAAATTCTTGAGGGCGACGTGCAGATTACCGAGTCGGAGCGGGCCGACACGCGCGGATACATCATGGCCACGGCGGAGGACCTGCTCGACGACAAGCTCGACCAGCATCTCGGTAAGGATCGCGACGCCGACGACTGGGACGCCGTCGCCTTCATGCAGGACACCGGCCAGCTCTTCGCCCTGACGGACGATGACTGGAAGACGGTCGACTTCGACGGCCTGAACGCCACCGAACTGCGCGACGCCTGCTGGTCGCTGGTGCAGGCGCGCTACACCGACAAGGAGGCACTGGTGCCGCGTGATGTGCTGACGCGCGTCGAACGCGACATCATGCTGCAGGTCGTCGATCAGCAGTGGAAAGACCATCTCTACTCGCTCGATCACCTGAAGGAAGGCATCGGCCTGCGCGGCTACGGCCAGCGCGATCCGCTGGTGGAATACAAGAAGGAAAGCTTTGCGCTCTTCCAGGACATGCGTCACCGTATCGAGGAAGAGATCGTGCGCTATCTCTGGTGGCTGCGCCCGGGCGTGCAGGAGGCCGAGACTCCGGCGGTCGTGCAGGCACCTGTCATCCGGCAGGAGCCGAAGCGACAGTCACTGACGTACAACGACCCCTCACAGGAACTGGCATCCAGTGGCGTGGCGCGCGCCGTGGCCCAGGCTCCTGCGGGTGGCAGGGACCTGTTCTCGGCAGATGCGGCACCTCGTCCGGCCCGCGTCGGCGGCGACGACGCACCGCTGCGCACTGTCAAACGCGACGACCCCAAGGTAGGCCGCAACGATCCGTGCTTCTGCGGATCGGGCAAGAAGTACAAGAAGTGTCACGGGGCCGCCTAGCCCTTCAATCGCACACGGAAACCCTGGATCTATGTCCTCACTGGCGAGCCGACTGACCACCCTGCCCACTGCCCTCACCTTCGACGACATCCTGCTGGTGCCGCGCCATTCGACGGTGCTGCCCGCCCAGGTCGACGTCAGCACGCAGCTGACGCGCGACATCCGCCTCAATGTGCCGCTGCTCAGTGCGGCCATGGACACCGTGACCGAATCCGAGATGGCCATCGCCATGGCGCAACAGGGTGGCCTGGGCATCATCCACAAGAACCTGCCCATCGAACATCAGGCGTCAGAAGTCGACCGCGTGAAGCGTTCGGAAAGCGGCATGATCGTCAATCCGATCACACTGGCGCCGACGGCTCGCATCCATGAAGCCCTCGACCTGATGCGCCGCTACCGCATTTCGGGTGTGCCCATCACCAACGACGGCAGCAAGGAGGGGCGCCTGGTCGGTATCCTCACGAACCGTGACCTGCGATTCGAGACCAACGTTGACCGCCCGGTGGAAGAGGTGATGACCCGCGAGCGCCTCTTTACCGTGCCCGTCGGCACGACGCTCGACCAGGCCCGCGAGATTCTGCATCACGCGAAGGTCGAGAAACTGCTGGTCGTCGACCAGGATTACCGGCTCAAGGGCCTCATTACGGTCAAGGACATTCAGAAGGCGCTCAAGTATCCCAACGCCTGCAAAGACACCCTGGGGCGCCTGCGCTGCGGTGCGGCGGTTGGCATTGCGCGCGACACCGAGCAGCGCGCCGAGGCGCTGGTGGCGGCACACGTCGACGTCCTTGTCATCGACACGGCGCATGGCCATGCCCAGGGCGTGCTCGACATGGTGCGCACGCTGCGTCGCCGCTTCCCGTCCGTCAATCTCATCGCCGGGAACGTGGCAACCGCGTCCGCCACCGAAGCCCTCATCGACCTGGGCGTCGATGCCGTGAAGGTGGGCATCGGGGCCGGTTCCATCTGTACCACGCGCATGGTGGCCGGTATCGGCGTGCCGATGATCACCTCGGTGCACCAGTGCGCCGAAGCGGCCGCGAAGCACGGTATCCCCGTCGTTGCCGACGGCGGCATTCGCATGTCGGGCGACCTTGTGAAGGCACTGGCCGTCGGCGCCAGTGCCGTGATGATCGGTAACCTCTTCGCGGGCACCGACGAGAGCCCCGGAGAGCTCATTCTCTACCAGGGCCGCACCTTTAAGGAATATCGCGGCATGGGTTCGATTGGCGCCATGCGGAAGGGCTCACGCGATCGCTACTTCCAGGACGATTTCGAGCTCGAAAGTGGTAATAGCCCGGCCGGCAAGGGCCTCGAAAAGCTGGTGCCTGAGGGCATCGAGGGGCGCGTGGCTCACAAGGGCAGCATGGCGATGGTGATTCACCAGCTTGTCGGCGGTCTCCGGGCGGGCATGGGTTACTGCGGGGCCCCGACCCTGCCCGACCTGCAGCGCGAGGCCGAGTTTGTGCGCATCACGAATGCCGGCCTGCGCGAGAGCCACGTGCACGACGTGACGATTACGAAGGAATCGCCGAACTACAGGATGGAATAGTGCACGCGGCGGTGGTCGCCGCCGAGGTCATTAATCCTGACATCGATCGCCCCGGGCGGTCGGCGTCGCAGCCGCTCGGGCCACTCGACGGCGACGATGCCGGCCTCTGCGAGTGCCTCATCGAGCCCGAGCATGTCGAGGTCAGCGTGCTCGAGCCGATACAGATCGACGTGCTGCAGGGGCAGCCTCCCGCCCCGATATTCGTGAACCAGCGTGAAGGTCGGGCTGGTCACCTCGTCTGGTGACACGCCCAGACCCTGGGCCAATCCGCGAACAAAGGCGGTCTTCCCGGCGCCAAGGTCACCAGACAGCAGCAACACCGCCCCCGGGGCCAACCCGGCAGCCAGGGCCGCCCCCACACGCGACGTTTCGTGTTCGCTGTGCGTGGTGTAGACCGACTCGGCGCTCATGCGCGGCCTGCGCGCTCGTCTGCGGTGAGCTCGAGCAGGGCGTCGCCGAGGTGATCGACCACATCGCTGGCCAGCATCGCCACCTCGCCCACGTCACGGGCGGCCAGCTCGCCGGCGGCGCCATGCAGAAACACCGAGAGGCACGCCGCGACCTCGGCATCCATCGTCTGCGCGAGCCAGCTGCCCATTACACCTGCCAGCACATCGCCCGTCCCGCCGGTCGCCATGCCCGGGGTCCCGGTCGGGTTGACCGCGAGGCGTCCGTCCGGAGACGCCACAAGGGTGCGGTGTCCCTTGAGCACGACATGCAGATGGCGGTCGACGGCCGTGCGGCGAGCGACGTCGACCCGATGGGCGTGAACATCATCGGCCGTGGCCCCGACGAGGCGCGCCATCTCGGCGGCATGGGGCGTGATGATGCGGACGCGCTCGTCGCTGCCCGTCAACGCGGCACCGGCGCCTTCGCTGAACGCAAACAGGGCATCGGCATCGATGACCATCGGAGCCCCGCAGCGAGCCACCAAGGCACGCACGACATCCTGCGTGGAGCGCGCACGCCCCAGACCGGGACCGATGACGACCACGTCGGCGTCAGCCTCGAGGACACACTCGACCGCGGCCGGAGCCAGCCCACCGTCCGCGAGTTCCGGTAGCCCCAGCGTCATGAACTCAAGCCCCTGCGCGGCCACCATTGGCAGGCAGCGCTCGGGACAGGCGACGGTCACCAGTCCCGCACCTGACCGAAGCGCGCCGTGAGCCGCCAGCACGGCGGCCCCGGTCTTCCCTATCGACCCGGCGACAATCAGGACACGACCGTAGTCGCCTTTGTGCGAGTCGGCGGGTCGCGGATTGACCATCGGCCGCAGCTCGTCGCGAGAGAGGAACTCGGTGTGGTCACCGTCGAGCGCCGCCATGATCTCGTGTGGAATGCCGATGTCTGCGATCACCACATCGCCGGCGAGCTCTTCGGCGGGAGGCAACAGCAGCGGCAGCTTGGGTGCCGCCAGGGTGATGGTCGCGACGGCCTCGATCGCGGGCCCGGGCACGTCACTGGTGTCTGCGCTCAGCCCCGAAGGCAGATCAATCGCCACCACCGGCACGTCCGATGCGTTGACATCGTCGACGACTGACGCGAAGAGCCCGGTGAGCGGACCTGAGAGGCCTGTGCCGCACAGGGCATCGATGATGACGTCCTGCCGGGTCACCTCGGACGCATGCACCTCCCAGTCGCCCGCCGTCGCCACCTCGAACACGGGTACCTGCAACCGTCCGAGAATATCGAGGTTGAGCCGGGCGTCTCCCGTGACCGTGGTCACCGTCCCGATGAGATAGAGCGAGACGCGGTGACCGTTCTGATGCAGGGCGCGAGCGGCAACACTGCCATCGCCGCCGTTGCTGCCGCGCCCGCTCAACACGGCGATGCGCAGCGGCGCTTCGGCGTCGAACCGTGCTTCGACTGCCGCAGCCACCTGACGCCCGGCATTTTCCATCAGGACGATGGAGGGAATGCCGAGGTCATGGATGGTGGCCCGATCGGCCTCGCGCATCTGCGCGGTGGAGAGTACGCGCACTAGGCGTAGCTTTCCATCGGGGGACAGATGCAGACGAGGTTGCGGTCGCCGTAGGGGTTGTCGATGCGCCCGACCGTGGGCCACACTTTCTGGGTGCGCACCCAGGGCAGCGGATAGGCGGCCTTTTCGCGCGCGTAGCCGTGCGGCCAGTCGTCGGCACCGATCGCGGCGGCGGTGTGCGGCGCCCACTTGAGGACGTTGTCGCGGGCATCGACTGCACCGCTGACCACCTCTTCGATTTCCTGACGAATGGAAATCAGGGCGTCGCAGAACCGGTCGATCTCGGCTTTCGACTCGCTCTCCGTAGGTTCCACCATGAGCGTCCCGGGGACCGGGAACGATACCGTGGGGGCATGAAAGCCATAGTCCATCAGACGCTTGGCCACGTCGGTCTCATCGACTCCGCGGCTCTTGAAACCGCGCAGGTCGAAGATCATTTCGTGCGCGACGCGACCGTTGGCACGGGTGTACAGGACGGGATAGTGCCCTTCAAGCCGCGCCTTGATGTAGTTAGCATTGAGGATGGCGTTCCGCGTCGACTCGGTCATGCCCTGTCCGCCCAGCATGCGGATGTAGCCGTACGAAATCAGCAGAATCGAGGCACTGCCCCAGGGTGCCGCCGAGATCGCCGGAATGGCATTCGCACCGCCCACCGTGGCCAGCGGGTGGCCGGGCAGGAACGGCGCCAGGTGTGCGGCCACCCCGATGGGCCCCATGCCGGGGCCTCCGCCGCCGTGAGGAATCGCAAACGTCTTGTGCAAATTGAGGTGGCAGACATCGGCGCCGATCGACGCCGGGCTGGTGAGCCCCACCTGGGCATTCATGTTTGCGCCGTCCATGTACACCTGACCGCCGTGCGCATGGATGGTGTTGCAGATGTCGACGATGCTGTCTTCGAAGACGCCGTGCGTTGATGGATAGGTGACCATGAGGCCGGCCAGCTGGCTGCTGTGCGCGGCGGCCTTGGCCGTGAGGTCGTCGACATCGACGTTGCCGTTGGCGGCAGTGTTGATGACGACCACCCGGAAGCCTGCCATGATGGCGCTGGCCGGATTGGTGCCGTGCGCCGAGGCCGGGATGAGGACAACATCACGGTGCCCTTCACCGCGTGACTGGTGGTAGGCACGAATGACCGCGAGGCCCGCAAACTCGCCCTGCGCACCCGAGTTGGGCTGCAGCGACATGGCGGCAAAGCCAGTAACCTCACAGAGCGCGGCTTCGAGTTCGCGGCAGATCTGGAGGTAGCCGGCCGCCTGTTCGGCGGGCACAAACGGATGCAGCTTTGAAAATGCCGGCCACGATACTGGATACATCTCGGAGGCCGCGTTGAGTTTCATCGTGCACGAGCCCAGCGGGATCATCGACACATCGAGGCCGATGTCACGCCGTTCGAGCGTGCGGATGTAGCGCAGCATCTCGGTTTCCGAGCGGTGGCTGTTGAAGACCGGATGCATCAGGAACGGCGACTGCCGATGCAGAGGTGCTGCTACACCGGTGAGGGGTGCCTCAGCGGGTTCGGACACGGCGGGCGCTGCCGTGCCGACGGCTGTCGCCAGAACGGCGGCAATGGCCTCAAGATCAGCCGCCGTGACGGTTTCGTCAAGGGCGATGCCGAAGGCGGTATCGGACACGCGACGGAAGTTGATGGTCCGCGCCTCGGCGGCGGCGTGCACACGCGCCACGACGGCGGCCTCGGCCTCAAGGCGCAGCGTGTCGAAATAGGCCGTGTGCGCCAGCGTGTAGCCGAGCGACTGAGCGGCATGCGCGACGCTGCGGGTCATCTGGTGCACGCGCACCGCAATGGCCTTCAGGCCTTCCGGGCCGTGATAGACGGCATACATCGCCGCCATGTTGGCCAGCAGTGCCTGCGCGGTACAGATGTTCGACGTCGCCTTTTCGCGACGGATGTGCTGCTCGCGCGTCTGCAGGGCCATGCGGTAGGCCTTCTGCCCGTTGGCGTCAATCGAGACGCCAATGATGCGTCCCGGAATGTGACGCACGTAGTCCTGGCGTGTCGCAAAGAACGCGGCGTGCGGACCGCCGTAGCCCAGCGGCACCCCGAACCGCTGCGAGTTGCCAAGGACGATGTCGGCCCCCATTTCGCCCGGGGGGGTGAGCACGGTCAGTGCCAGCAGGTCGGTGGCCACCGCCACCAGCACCCCTGCCTCGTGCGCACGCTCGATGAACGGCCGCAGGTCATCGATGCGCCCGGCTTCATCCGGATACTGCACGAGTGCGCCGAAGGTCAGCGGGTCGTCGAGCACGAATGCGTCGGCGGACCCCACGCGGAGTTCGATACCCAGAGGTTCTGCCCGGCTCTGCAGGACGGCGAGCGTCTGAGGAAAGACCCGGTCAGAGACCAGGAACACACCGGCCGCGTCACCAAGCTTGCGGCTCTGCATGCGGTGCAGCAGCGTCATGGCCTCACCCGCCGCCGTGCCCTCATCGAGCAACGACGCATTGGCGACCGCCATTCCCGTCAGATCCGTGACCAGCGTCTGGAAGTTGAGCAGAGACTCGAGGCGGCCCTGCGCAATTTCGGCCTGATAGGGGGTGTAGGGCGTGTACCAGCCTGGATTTTCGAAAATGCACCGGCGAATCACACTCGGGGTGAGGGTGTCGTGATAGCCGAGGCCGATGAACGAGCGAAAGACTTTGTTGTGCGCCGCAATGGCCTCGAGGCGCGCCAGATAGGTCGATTCACTTTCGGCCTCCGGCAGCTGCAGCGGCCGCTTGAGCCGGATGGCCTCGGGAATGACCTCGTCGATCAGGGCATCGAGCGTCGGCGCCTTGACCGTGGCCAGCATGGCCTCGCGGTCGGCCTCGCGCGGACCGATGTGCCTGTGAGCGAACGTATCGAGAGTCGGAAATGGGCGCACTACTTGGCGACCTCCGCATACGCCGCGGCATCCATCAGCTCGACCATCGCACCGCCGTCGGCGAGCGACACCTTGATCATCCACGCGTCGTGGGGGCGCTGGTTGAGATCCTGCGGGCTGTCCTTCAGGGCCGTGTTGACCTCGAGCACCGTACCTGTGACGGGTGCATAAAGATCGGAGACGGCCTTGACGCTCTCGATGGTCCCGAAATTCCGGCCAGCCTCGACTGTCGCGCCGACCTCAGGGAGATCGACGTACACCACATCGCCGAGCTGCTGCTGCGCAAAGTCTGTGATGCCGACCGAGGCGGTCTGGCCGTCGACCAGCACCCATTCGTGTTCTTTCGTGTACTGCAGATTCGTTGGATACGACATAAGCGTCAGACGCAAGGCCTCAAGCCGACTTGGCGCGTTTGTAGAAAGGCATCGGAACAACCACGGCACGCGCCTGACGGCCGCGGATGTCAATGGTGAGCGGAGTGCCGACGGCCGCGAGCGCCTGAGGCACATAGGCCATGCCGATGGCCTTGTTGACGAACGGGGTCTGAGTGCCGCTGGTAACCACACCGACCTGCACGCCGTCGGCCACCACGAGGTGTCCGTGGCGCGCGATCGCGCGATCGATCATTTCGAAACCGACCAGCACCTGCGCCGTGCCGGCGGCCTTCTGGGCGTGCAAGACGTCATGTCCGAGAAATGCCGGCTTCTTCCAGCCGACAATCCACCCGAGGCTCGCTTCGACCACGGTACGTGTCTCATCCATGTCGTTGCCGTAGAGGCGCATCGAGGCCTCGAGGCGCAGCGTATCGCGTGCACCGAGACCGGCGGCCTTGAGTCCGTGCGCGTCTCCGGCGGCCATGAGCGCGTCCCACACCCGCGGCCCCTGGGCCGACGGCACCATGATTTCGAAGCCATCTTCACCGGTGTATCCGGTGCGCGAGACCGTGCCGCGAACACCCGCTATCTCGCCATGGGCGAACCAGTAGTAGCGGATGGCTGGCAGATCGATAGCGGTCAGTGTGTGCAGAATCGCTTCGGCGCGAGGACCCTGCAGGGCAATCAGCGCGTAGCGGTCGCTCGAGTTCACGACGGCGACGCCGGGCACGGCCTCGGCGGCCCGCTGCTGAATCCAGGCGACATCCTTGTCGATGTTGCCGGCGTTGATCACCAGCAGAAAATGCGACGGCCCCATCCGATAGACGAGCAAGTCATCGACGAATGTCCCTTCGGGGGTCGTCAGTGCCGAATATTGAATCTGCCCGATGGCCAGCTTCGAGGCGTCGTTCGAGGTGATGTGCTGCACCGCATCGAGCGCACCCGGACCTGCGATTTCGACCTCGCCCATGTGCGACACATCGAAGAGGCCTGCAGCGGTACGCACGGCCATGTGTTCGGCGATGATCCCTGAGTATTCGACGGGCATGTGCCAGCCCCCGAAGGGCACCATGCGCGCCCCGAGCGCGACGTGGCACGCGTGGAGCGGCGTCTGTTTCAGAGTGGCTGTAGTGTCGGTCATGACGGGCTGGCGGCGACCCCGTGGCCCCCGCCAGCCTCACGGTACTATGCCGCTCCGGCGGAATCAAGAAACAGACGCCGCCGTGGCCCCTTGTATGCGAGGTACGCGTTGAGGGTGTGGTAGGCGATGCCCAGCCGCCGACAGGCTTCGCGCTTGTTCCCCTTGGCCCGCTCGAGCGTCAGCCGGGCGTACCGACTGCCCCACGCCCGCATCGTGTGGTCGCCCGACACCGAAGGCATGAGCACCTCGGCATAGTCGCCCCGCAGGCACGCCGGCAGGTCGTCGAGCTGAATCTGGCCCTGCTCGGCCACGGCAACCGCACCTTCCATCATCCGTTCGAGCTCGCGGACATTGCCCGGCCAGTCGTAGGTCAGCAGCGCGTCGGTGGCCGCCGCCGACATGGTGAACGGCCCCCGCGCCTCGTGACGGGCGAGGAAGTGCTGCACCAGCTCGAGCAGGTCGCCCTTCCGCTGCCGCAGTGAGGGCACCTGCACCTCGACGCCACTGAGGCGGTAGAACAGGTCAGCCCGGAACAGGCCGTTGGCCACCAGGCCCGACAAGGCCCGGTTGGTCGCCGCGACGATGCGGACATCGACACGGCGGCCGCCGGTGGCGCCCACGCGCTCGACGGTGAGGTCCTGAATGGCCCGCAGCAGCTTGGCCTGGGCCGAGAGGGACAGATCGGAGACCTCGTCGAGAAACAGCGTGCCGCCGTCGGCATACTCGAACTTCCCACGGCGTCCCTTGACGCCCGTCGCGGTACGCTCTTCGATCCCGAACAGTTCGGCCTCGAGCAGCGTTTCCACGAGGGCCGCGCAGTTGATGGCCACGAAGGGTCCGTCGGCGCGTCCGCTCTGCTGGTGGATCTGGCGGGCGACCAGTTCCTTGCCCGAACCGCTGTCGCCCTCGATGAGGATCGTGAAATCGGTCGACGCGACGCGCGCCACCCGATCGCGAAGGGCCTGCATGATCGCACTGCTGCCGACCAGCGGGCTGATGCCTTCGTCCTGGGGAGGCGTTGGCAGGCGGTGCCTTCCAGCGGTCGGGGCAAGGGCGCCATCGACCAGCAAGGCCGCCAGGCACGCCGCGCCTTCCAGGAGCTGACACGTCGGCGCATCGGGACGGGTGTGCTTGGCAAACCTCGCCTCGAGCAGCACGTGACCACGCTGGTCGCGCGTCGGTACCGAGAAGGCGGCGTAGTCACTCGACACAACGGGATGGCCGACGCGAATCGGTGACGCGCCGGGGGCCGTGGTCACGGTCACCTGGCGGACCGGTACCATCGCCAGCAGGCGTGCAGACAGCAAGGCTGCGACGTCGACCGGGGGCTGCGCCCGATGCAGATCATGGATGAACTGCTGCACCAGCGTGTGAAGGCCGGGCCGACTCTCGGGCGGCGTCGAGGACAGGGACACAGGCAGAAACGGGGAATCCATGGGCATGCTCCTTGTGAAGTGACGGCGTACCGTCAATCTGATAAACCTCCAAGATTGATGCCAACTTGAAGAACCCGGAATTTGTCATATCGAGTACTCACGTGGCAGCTAATGACTGCTTGAAAAAACACCAATCGGGTATCTGCTACTCAAAATCGACGTTCTTTACTACCCAGCGAGAAGCAACTACCCACGACATTTACCAAACCCAGTCGCCCGAACTATGCTCATAGCGCAGGATCTGCACACGCCCGCTCGTTCCGCTCACACGCACTGCATACTGCGAGCCCTGCCGGCCCGACACATACACGGTCCCAGGCGTGGCTCGCCCATCAGGTGTGAACGTCACCCGATCGGATCGCCCGAAACGAATCGGATCGCTGCCCGCCTCGAGCCAGCCCGCATCGTCGATGGCCCGCACCCGCGAGTGAATGCCGACGCTGACGCCGGAGGCCGGATCGAACATCGGCACATCTGCGCCAGCCGAGACATCGAGGCCCGCATCGATGTCGGCCTGGGAGATGCCGTTGCCGTTGCCGTCGACCACGACAACACCCCACAGGCGCCCGTCGCGCTCGGTCCACTCAAGGCCCACCGCCCGTCCACGTCGGCTGGCGTCTGTTTGCGCGGCAACCATCCACTGCCAGATGCGGCGCGCCTCGTGCCCGGCGTGCAGCTCGGCCACCCACGGCTGCATCTGGGGAACGGCAGACGCCGCCGTCACCGACAGAATGGCCAGGGTCGTCAGGATGTCGATGAGCGCAGCCCCGCGCTCAGGGCTGTTTGCCAGGCGAGATGCCATTGGTCTTGCCCCCGACCGTCACCAGTGGCTTGAGGCGAAGAAAGCTCTTCTCGCCAATGCCGCGCACGTTCATCAGTTCTTCGATCTTTCTGAAGCCACCGGCCTTCTGCCGATACTCGAGAATGCGCTGCGCCGTGCGCGCTCCGATGCCAGGCAGCGCTTCGAGGTCGCGCGCCGTGGCGGCATTGAGATCAATCGGTCGGGCGGCCGTGGCACCGGTCTGCGGCGAGCCCGCGCGCGCCTCACCGGCAGACTGCGCCAGCAGCGGCGCTACGCCCACGCTGCCCGTCACGATCAGCACCATCATCAGAATCACGTACTTGGTCATGGGGTCTCCTTGCGCCTCTTGGGGCGGACGAGAACCGGCACGGCCACAGGGAGTCTGCGGAGGTCAGGGGCGCCGACGCCTGGCGTGACCGTGCCGGTCACCGCCTCTCAGAGGCAAGGTTCGGGCCAGCGCCGCACCACTCCGGGGGTCGTGCGACGTTCAGAGGGAAACCGACGACGATGCGGTCTCTGCCCGGGGCTCGCGCCTCGGAGCGTCGCGCATCTGCAGTTGTCGAGGAAACAGGACCGGCGGACGCCGGCCGAGGGACACATCACGCGCAACCGGCGTTCCCCGTGGAGGAACCGCCGGTTGCGTCGACCGCATCAGTTGGGCCAGCCGGTTTTTGGCAGACCGGGTACCAGCGCGAGCGAGTTCTTGTAGTAGAGCTTTTTCAACACCTCGTCTGGCAGTGCCATGCCGTAGAGCTTCCCGAAGGCGTGATAGTCGCGGTAGTAATCAAAATACTCGTCGCCGGTCTCGAACGTGCGCCTGTAGTACGGGAACTCGTCAGGCTGAAAGCTGTCCTTGCCGAACAGGACGCGGTCCTGATTCTTCACAAAAAAATCATGCGCGGTTCGCGGCTGCCGCCCGAGTTCGGCGAGGATCGCCGCCACTTCGAGATACACATTCGGCATGGTGTCGAGCATGACCTGGGCCTTGGCGAGATCATTGCCGCGGTAGCCGAAGTGAGCCGCGATGAATTTCGTCTTCGGATGCTTGCGGAACATGCGGTCACGCTCGGCGAGCAGGTCTTCGAAGCGGGGAAACTCCGCCGCCGGGTAGCGGCGGTCACGGAACAGCGCCAGTTCGAGCCACCGCTCGTTGGACGTATCGATCGGTTCAAAGAATTCCTGCGGCTCGGCCGTGGGGATGAGCACCGGCACCCCGAGACGACCACACACGGCCCATACCGGATCAAGGTCAGGGTCATCGACCTTCAGACGAGACCCATCGGCCTTCCTGATACGCAGGCCGAGGTCCTTGAAGATCTTGAGACCACGGGCCCCGGCGCGAATGGCCGATTCGAGCTGCGCGGCAGCCCGCTCACTCCAGCCGGGCGTGCCGACGCCCCGGAAGTCGACGTTGGCAAACAGCACCATGCGGTCCTTGTGCGGACTGGACGCGATGGCCTCGAGCCCGCGACGCAGCTGATCGCCGAACCCGCCGCTGAGATTGATCAGCACACGGAGGTTGTTGGCATCCATGCCCTCGACCACCTTCGCGAACTGCTCGGGGCTGATGGGCGTCGGCGGGTGGCTGTGAATGTCAATGACGGGGAATTTGGCCCTCGGCGTGGGATGCTGCGGCACCTTCAGGGTGTTTCGCGGCTTGTAGTCGGTGATGGCGGGCACGGGAAACTCGGGGCTGCGCCCCGCCCCCGGCCGTCCCCGCTGCACGCCGGGTCCCTACTGGGCCACCACCCCCACACTGGCGGCGACGGCCAGCGCCAGCATGCCCAGCGCGAGCGCGCCCCGTGTCTGCCTGCTCGTCATGCCTGCCTCGTTTCCTGCCGTCCCTGCAACAATGCCTCAGCGGACCGATAAGCCGAATTCTGTCCCGACCCCACCCGTAAAGGCGACGCCGATGACGGTCATTCCTCTAGTCCCGGCATTGCTGACGGGATCGAGCGACCGACCCGGAAGCTCGGATGGACCACCCGTACGACCCGAAGGCCGCGCGCTTCCCTATTTGGTCTTGCTCCGTGCGGGGTTTTGCCTGCCACCTCTGTTACCAGAGGCGCGGTGCGCTCTTACCGCACCATTTCACCCTTACCGCAGCCGGCAAACCGACCACGGCGGTATCTTTTCTGTGCCACTGTTCCGTCGGGTTGCCCCGCCCGGGCGTTACCCGGCGCACTGTCCTGCTGGAGTTCGGACTTTCCTCTCCCGACGCGAGTTCCGGCAGGAACGACACCCGAAAGCATCGCCCCACCGGCCCGTTGCCGGCAGCGACCGTCTGGCCCGCTGAGACGGCCTCAGTGTAACAGGGCAGCGCGCAGCCGTTCGCACAGAAGCGCCAGGACACCGGTCGCGTTGGCCACAGCGAAGCTCAGCCCCCGCAGATTCTGCTCGACTGGCACCCCCGGAATCGGGCGCGGGTAACCCGCCGCCCGCACGAGCCCCTCGGCCGTGATCGACACCTCGTGTCGTGGCAGGGCCCAGTCGAGTGCCACGCCCACCGCCCCGGGCAGCGTCCCCGGCAGCCAGGCGTGCGCGCCATCGTGCCCAGCTGCCACTATCGTCGCCCCCGAAGCAACCGCCGCCGTGACGGCCGACGACAGCCTGGGGCCATGCTCGGGCCGGTCAGTGCCCAGGCTCAGGTTGATCAGGTCCGCACGCTCGCGGATGGCCCAGTCGATGCCCGCCGCGAGGGCATCGACTGTGGTGGTCAGCTGACGAGCAAACACCCTGACCGCCAGTACCTCCGCCGCCGGGGCCTTCTCGAGAATGGCCGCCGCGACGGCCGTGCCATGCCCCAGTCGGTCACGCCAGTCATCGCCGGCGGCCCCGTCCGGACCGATGTGAACACCACGCGTCACCAGGTGTGCGATGTGCGGATGCGCCACATGCACCCCGCTGTCGATCACAACGACCCTGACGCCCCGTCCCGTCAGCGGGCGAAGGGCCTCGGCATGCCACTGACCAGCAGGCCAGCGCCTCACCGCAGCTCACCCGCAGGGGCTGCGGCCTGGAACATGGCCGCAAACCGCCCCCCGCGTCGCAGCAGGTCCTCGGGGGGCCCTGCCTCGCTGACACGGCCCTCGTGCAGCAGCACCACCAGATCAGCCGCCATCGCCACATCACGGCGGTGCGAAATCACCACGGTGGTGCGTCCCTGCATCACACGGCGATAGCCGGCCACGACTGCCCGCTCAGCGTCCGGGTCCAGGGCTGCTGTGGGCTCGTCGAGCACCAGCACCGCCGGGCGCGCCAGAAATGCCCGCGCCAGTGCCACGCGCTGGCGCTCACCCGCCGACAGTTGCCATCCTCGCTCGCCCACCATCGTGTCGAACCCCTCAGGCAGGCGCGCCACAAACTCGCGCAGGCCCGCGGCGTCGACTGCGGCCCACAACTCCTCGTCTGTATCGGCGTGCGCCGCGTTGGCCTGCTGACCGCGCTCCAGTCCGTAGCAGAGATTTTCGCGCAGCGTCGCGTGCAGCAGCGTGGGCTCCTGCTCGACCAACCGGATGTGCCGGCGCACGTCGGCCAGACGCAGGTGGCGCACATCCACATCGTCGAGGGTCACGACGCCAGCGTCAGGGTCGATGAGCCGGAGCAGCACGGCCGCAATCGTCGACTTGCCGCTGCCGCTCGCGCCGACCACCGCCAGCGATTGCCCCGCCGGCAGTGTCCAGGACACATCATCGAGCACCTGCACGTCGCGTTCGGTTCTGATCGACAGATGTGAGACGGCAAGGTCGCCGTGCACGGTCGGCCCGAGCGTCACCGGCGTGTCGGTCTCTACGACCTCGATGGGGGCATCGAGCAGTTGTGTGACGCGTCCCCACGAGACGCGCGCGGTCGCCAGCGCCGTGTAGAGCCCCATGAGCGCCTGCACGGGAGCCATGAGACGCATCTGATAGGCCATGAATGCGCCGAAGGTGCCCAGCGTCAGCGAGCCCTCGACGACCCGCAGTCCGCCGTAGAGAAACACGGCGGACGCCCCCAGCGACACCAGCAGGCCTGGAATGCCTCCCGCCCCGTAGCTGATGCGTTGCAGCCGCATCAGTGCGGCAATGAACCGATCGTTCAGCTGACGGAATCGTGACAGCTCGCGCGCCTGCGCATTGGACGCGACCACCAGCGTGTGTGCCTGCAGGGTTTCAATCAGGAAGCTGCCGATGTCCGCACTGCGCTGCCGCACGTCCGCCACTCGTGATTCCATGCGTCTGCGATACTGCACGAGTGCCAGCAGGCTCGGCGGCAGCACCGTCGCACTCAGCAGGGCCAGACGCCAATCGAGCCACACCAGCATCGCCACGCAGCCTGCCAGGAACAGCACGTTGCCGACCCATGCGAGCGCGACTTCCGCCACGATGCGCTGGATCTCCCCGATATCGCTGTTGATGCGCGCGACGATGTCGCCGAGGCGCGTGCGCGCATAGAACCGCGGTGACTGCCGCTGGAGGTGCGTGTACAGCGCGGCCCGCATCTCGAAGAGGATGTCTGCTGACACCCGTGTGTAGCGCAGGCCACTGACGACCGTCAGGCCATAGCTCGCCAGTCCCAGACCCGCGAACAGCAGCACGATGCGTCGCAGGGCCTCGGCATCGCGACCGAGCAGGGCCCGATCGATGAGGTCACGCGTCAGCAGCGGCGTGGCCAGAGACAGCAGCGTGCTGATCAGGCTGATGCCGAGCACCAGAATCAGGCGCGAGGCGTGAGGGCGAACGAAGGCAAACGCCCGACGCAGGTCGGCAGCCTGTGTCGGGCGCATCATTTCCGGGTGTCAGCGCGCCGTGCGTGCGGGGACGGCAGGCGGCACTACAAACATCTCGGTCGTCTGGTCGGCGTTCAGGTGAATGGTTCGGAGGTAGCGGTAGGTGGCGGCCTCATACAGGTCGATCGTGTCACCCGCCACATACACGTAGATGACCTTGCCGTTGGAACTGACACGCGGGACCACGCGCGGGCGGCTCTGGAACTCGCCGCGGCTGACCACGCTGCCTTTCTCGAGATCGAACGTCCAGAACTCCCAGCGACCGATGTCGGTCTTGATGCCGTACGCGCGTTTGCGGTCGGGCGCCTGGGCGAACGACACGTTCTCGGCCGGCCCCAGCGGCTTGAACTCGACGCTGCGTGCCGTCAGGTTGACATGGCCGATGCCCATGATCCGGCGCTTCTGTACCGGGTCCTGCTGCACGAAGAGGCCCGTAAATGTTCCGGGGTCGTCGTAGAAGTCGTGCACGGGTCCCAGCGTAATGCGTCCGACACCGCTCTCGGCGGGCGTCGACAGCGGCCACGACTCCACCTCGGTGAAGCCGCGCGTCTCGAGGATGATGACCTCATCGCCGAACATGAACAGCGAGGAGCCATCAGGCGAGAAGCGGAGGTTGACGGTTTCGCGTTCTTCCCCACGCGGCCACGGAATTGTGCGCGTGATTTGGCCCGACGCCAGATCGAACTGCTGCAGCTGCGCCGGTCCGATTTCCCATCGGTCGACGAGCTTGGTGGCCAGGCGCGTCAGCAGGATGAGGTACTGGTTGCCCGGGTCAGCCACCATGCTGACGATGCGCAGGCGGCGATTGCCCTGACGCAGCGAGTAATCGCGCAGCGACTTTCGCGTGGCAATGTCGATGACTTCAATCTTCTCGTACGTGGAATCGAGCACGTAGAAGCGCGTGCGATCGGCCGAGGGCAGCAGCGAGCGCGCCAGTCCCACCTTCAGGGGAATGCGTTCTTCGATCTTCCCGGTGGCCTCATCGACCACGCGGATGTCCCCGCCGTAGGTGCCGATGAACAACTTCCCTTCACCGGCCGACACCTGCGGCTCGGGACGACGTGCCTGCGCCTGTGCGGCGTCGGGCACGGCCACGGTCAGGCACAGCCAGAGGCCGAGCCACATGCCGGCTGCCACTATGCGCCGGCGAGCAACGTGCGACGGCATGGCCACTATCCCGGGAAGACGAGGTCGATCTGGCGCCAATCCTTCTGGGCAGCGGCACACTTGGCCGTCCAGTCGGGAGCGTGGTTGAGCTGATCAGGCACCTGCGCCGGCCAGTAGCAGCCCATGTGGCAATCGAACAGGTCGCGCTCGACCGGCTGGCACAGGCCGGCGGTGCCACCGGTGCGGTCGGCCTCCCAGCCCGGTGAGAACACAATCGAACACCCGGCGGGGATATGTGGCCCCTCGGGCTGCTGTGGGGGCTGGCTGCCCTGCTGCAGCGCCACCACGTCGTGCTGGGGCAGAGCGGTCACTTTCTCGATTCGACGGGCCTTCCGGTTAATGGCGGTCAGATGCTTCATGGTCAACTCCATCAAACTGGCGCAGGAACTCGGGACGCTGCACGGCCAGCGCACCGTAAATCTCGAGACAGGTGTGGGTCCATCCGCGAATCCACTCGCAGTAGTGCAGATTGGGCCCCTGCGTGGTGCCGTAGCGCGTGTGGGCTTCGTGATAGCAGCCACCGGCGCAGATGGGGCGGGCCCAGCAGGTGGCGCAGTCGGTCTTGTGACTGATGTGATGCGATTCGAGGAACGCGCGCTGCGTATCGCGGTTGACGCCCTCGGTCAGCGTGCCGAACTTGTGCGCCTCTGATCCGGCGAACCGGTGGCAGAGCGAGACCTGGCCATCGGTCGACACGCCCATGAGGCCCAGACCGGCCCCGCACGGGTAGGCCTTCGCATGCCCCTGGTGCAGTTCCTGCAGGGTCTCGCGCACATTCGAGAACCCGTGGTGCCGTCCCTCGAGCGCCGCCTGCAGATAGTCCATCGCCAGCGTGCGGAACTGGCCGAGCAGATGATCGAACCCGGCGTCGGAAATGGCGTGGCCGCGCTGCGGCGCCGTGGTGACCGGTGCAAACCCGACCTCCCAGAACCCCATCTCGTCGTGCAGGTGGCGATAGATCTTCAGCACATCCAGCGTCTGGCGCGTCAGCGTGACGCGCGCGCCAATCGGACGCGAGCGGTGCCGCTCGAGCAACGCCTTGATCTTCGGCGCCACCAGCGCGTAGCTGCCCTGACCATTGCTGAACACCCGGAACTTGTCCTGGATCTCCTGAGGGCCGTCGATCGAAATCGTCACGCCGATGCGTTCGTCGGCGAGAAAGTCGATGACATCGGGCTTGAGCAGCGTGGCGTTGGTCGTGAGGCTGAAGTCGACTGCCTTCCCCACGTCGGCGGCGCGCTGCCGGGCATAGGCCACGGTCTTGCGCAGCACCGGAAAGTTCATCAGCGTTTCGCCACCAAAGAACGTGATGTGCGCCGAGGGGTTGCTGCCACTTTCGCGCAACGCGAATTCCACCGCCTCGCGCGCCGTCTCTTCGCTCATGAACTTGGGCTGCTGCCCGTTCTCGGTGTCGACGATCTTGTCTTCCCCGTATTCGTAGCAGTATTCGCAGCTCAGATTGCACTGATTGGTCACGTTGACCACCAGCGTCTGCAGCGGGATGGGCGTGAGGGGAAGAATCTTCGGGGCCGGGGCCGGCGCCAGGGCCTCAGTCACGACACGGGCACGATGCAGGTCACCGAGGGTGTCCCACACCTGTTGCACAGGGTATTTCCCATCGACCGCCGCCGCCAGCGCCTCGATGCTCGCCGTGCCCTGCTCGCCCAGCAGGTCGACCAGGGCGAGCGCGCACTCATCCAGCGCAAACACCGCGGCAGACGGCACGAGATAGGCGAACGTCTGTCCGGCGGCCTCGAACCGGTGGAACTCCAGCAGCCGAAGCCGCGTCTGCGGCGTCACCCGCAGGCCGGGCAGCGGCGCATCCGACGTGGCGATCTCTGGAAGGGCGGGAGTGCTCATGGCGTCACCGTGGGATCAAACCGCATGTAGACCGGAGGCGACACCAGAAGGTGCGCCCGTCCGCGGACGACCTGTCCGCCCTCGGACACCGTCGCCACCACCCAGACATCGCCGATGTTGTTCCGTTCGCCACTGCGCTGGGGATTGGGGCCCTCGGCGTTCGGCGTAAACAACCCGGTCGATTCGTTGATACGTCCAACAAACTTCACATCGTCGTCGTTGAGCGTGGCCGTGTACTCGGTCAGGCTCCACTGCGCATCGACCACATCGATCCGCATGTCATCGTCGGTGCCAGGCCGGCGGTCCGGACCGTTGGCGTACGCGACGGCTTCGAACTGCGCGAGACGCTTGGGGAACGAGACCCCACCGGTGCGCGCCAGATTCCACTCGGGGGTGATCCGCAGCGAATCGATACGGTCATACACCACGGCCGCCGCCGGTCTGACGCTCCCCCGCACCGCCACATCCCGGGGACCGACCGCCGCATCTGCCGCGACGGAGACGGTGGCCGTCACCACGCCGCCGCTCGACGACACCTGGGTCACCGTCACTCCAGAGCCGAACTCGATGTCGCGTGCCTGGACGCCGTCGGGCAGGTTCACGGCAAACAGCTTCACCGCCACCCCCGTGGCCCCACGCTTGAGCGACGCCCGATCGGTCCCCAGCAGCGTCAGGTCACCGCCGGCCCTGAGTAGCGTGACATCCATACCGGTTTCGTCGTACCCGCCCGTGAACCAGCGGCCCTCGATGCGCCGCAGGTCGCGGTCGACAAACATCACTTCTCGAAATACGTCGGCGCCCGGACCACCAGACGCGGCGCTCGACCGCCCGCGCCACTGGAAACCGGTGTAAACCGTGACGCGACCGGTGCGGCGCACCTGCTCACCCGTCCGTGCATACGTGAACGTCACATCCGAGGTGAACTCGTCGTCGCTCTCAGCGACCGGGGTCAGCACCAGCCGGCCGAAGGCAGGCCCCTTGCCGGGTTCGTAGGCACTGACCGTCCATTCGCCCCCGATGCGGGCCGGGCGCCGGGCGGCCGACCATCGATCCCACTCGGCCGTGTTGAGGGGATAGGCCTTCGCCAGATAGTCGACAGCTTTCTCGTGCGGATGTCGCGTATCGGGAGGACGTCCGTCGGCGCTGCGCTCCTTCGGGGCGGGACCCATCCGGCGGAAGACCTGACGGTCGACCAGCGGATACCAGCCACGGTGCATGGTCATCAGCAGTTCCCACTCGTCGCGCGTGCGGCGCTGCGACAGCACACGCCCGGTCGAGTGGCAGGCGTTGCAGACGCCCTGCAGTTCCGGTGCAATATCTTTCTCGTCAATCAGCCGCTTCTCGACCTCGTAGGCCACCGGCCGAGCTTCTTCGGGGGCCAGACCCAGATTGTTGGAGAGATACCGCACCACTTCGCGACCGGCCGCCGGATCCATCTTCAGACCATTCAGCGCCATCATGCGCTTGATGGTGTCCTGCCAGCCCTCGGGCGTGTTGCGCTGATAGGAAATGCGCGACATGCGTCCCAGGTCGTCGGGCTTGTGACAGCCCCCGCATGTGGCCCGCACCGTCGCATTGTCGATGGGAATGCCCGCGGCATTCGATGCGGCCTGCGACTGCGCGTGCGCGTGCGCGGCACTCATGCCGAACAGCAGCACCACTGCCACGGAAACACTGCCGATCCTACCGAGTCGCTGTGTCATGCTCCTTCACCACCGGTTCGTCAGCCCATCTCAGCCATCCCCGAGCGACGGCAGTCGAGAGCGCCGTCAGCAGGGCGGGCCAGCCTACCGGACCCGCCTGTCCGCAGTAGGCCGAGTATAGCCCCGGAATATCATCGCACTGTGGCGCAATTTCTACCAGCCCCCTGAGGTCCACATCCTGGAGATACCTGACACCCGAGGGATGCGCCGCCGAGATCAGGCGCCACTCGGGCACAATCTCCGACCCGCGGACTGCAGGACGCTCGCTCCAGGTCATTGCCCCGGGCACCAGCGCCAGCCGGTCTGCGCGTCGGAGGCGATGCCAGGCCGCCTCGACGTCGGCCCGCTCATCCGGAGGACGGTGACTATCCGAAGTACTCCGGTCGCGCCAGAATGCGCCACCAGCATCAGGATTCCCTTCCGTCAGGAACTGTCGGGTCAGTCGCTGCAACTGGTCAAACATCTCCTGCTCGCGGGCGGCGAAGAAGCCCTGCGCCAGTGCAGCGCGGCCGGGGTCAAGCAGCGACGTGTGCACCGTGACCGCCGCCAGCCATCCCGAGGTCAGCGCCTTCTTCACGCCTGACGAGGACAGCGGGTCGACAAACGTGGCGGCATCCCCCATGACCAACCACTCGGGTCCGGCATAGCGGGACGAGCAGTATTCGGAGGCGTCCCAGCCGGTCGGTCCGTGCACCAGGCGCGCCCCGCTGATGAGGCCCCGTAACTCGCGGGTCTTATCGAGTTGACGGCGATAGGTCGCCAGCGCCCCGTCTCCCCGACTCAAGTCAGAGGTTCTGGGATCCACCATGACTGCTACCACCCGACGATGACCGGCGGCCGGCACCGACCAGGCCCACCCGTCACGGTAGCCTTCTATCACCGTGTGCGAGGCGTCGGGCACGGCCCACGGGCGATCCGCCTCCCACACGGCCGACAGGGCCACGGTCCGGTGCGGCGCGGTCAGGCGACGTCCGGCCAGCCGCCGGGCCAGCACGCCCGTGCGGCCTGTGCCGTCCAGACGGAAGCGCGCCGGCAGAGCCATGCCCTCCTCGGACGTGACCGCAAGCCGCCTCAGGCGGACGCCCGCCTCCTGCAGTGCCGGGTGCAGCACCGCCTCGAGCTGGCGGAGCGTCACCTGCCAGCCCTGCTCCTCTCCGCCGAACGGCTCAACGCGGGGGGCCGCGTTGCCCCACCACACGGTGTTTCCCCTCGATGGGGGGAGCTCCGCGGCCACGACGGCGTCGAGCAGGCCCACGACCGCGAGCACTTTCCGGCAGCTGGGCGTCAGTGACACATACAGGTCGGGGCGTCCGGGGTCGTGCGGCCGCGCGAGCATCACCACGGCGTATCCCAGACGACGCAGCAGCATCGCCGCCGCGCACGCCGACGGGCCGCCCCCGAAGATCACGACATCGTCGGGCGACGTCATATGGTTACTGGCCGTCCTGCGCCTCGCTGATGCCGTACTGCTCCAACTTCTTGTAGAGATTGCTGCGCGGTGTGTCGATCACCTCAGCGGTCTTCGAGATGTTCCAGTGGTGCTGCCGCAGTTTCGCCACAAGATAGGCCCGTTCCGAGACGCTCTTGAATTCGTGGAGCGACGGCAGGTCGAACCACTGACTTTCGAGCGACATCGTCACGGGCACGGCACTGCCCGGCAGTGCGCCTCCCCCGGAGGCCCCGTCGCGTGCCGACAAGCCTTCATCCGGCACATCGCGCGCTTCGATGCTGTCGCCGGGGGTCATGATCAGCAACCGCTCGACCGCGTTGCGAAGCTCGCGGATGTTGCCACGCCAGTGGCGCTGCCTGAGCCTGTCCATGGCTGCGGCGGTAAACACCTTCCGCCGGAAGTTGTGCTCGCGGGCCAGGACGTCGGCAAAATGCCGGACGAGGGCAGGAATGTCGTCGCGCCGCTCCCGCAGGGGCGGCACGTGGATGGGCACCACATTGAGTCGGTAGAACAGGTCTTCGCGGAACGCGCCGGTGTTGATCGCCTCTTCGAGGTTCTTGTTGGTGGCGGCGATGATACGCACATCGACGCGGATGACCCGATTCGACCCGAGACGCTCGAGTTCCTGCTCCTGCAGCACGCGCAGCACCTTGGCCTGCGTCTTGAGACTCATGTCTCCGACTTCGTCCAGGAAGATGGTTCCCCGGTCAGCCTGCTCGAACTTGCCGATCTGGCGATCGACCGCCCCGGTAAACGAGCCTTTCTCGTGCCCGAACAGTTCTGATTCAATCAGCTCATCGGGAATTGCCGCGCAGTTGACCTGCACGAACGTGGCATCGCGGCGCAGGCTTTCGCGATGGATGGCGCGCGCAACCAGTTCCTTGCCCACGCCGCTCTCGCCCCAGATGAGCACCGTGGCCCCGGTCGGCGCTGCGCGGTGAATGGCCTCGCGCACCCCCGACAGTGCGGGAGCGTCCCCGATGATCTGATACTTGCGATCGACTTCGTGCCGATACTGGGAGTTTTCCCGACGCAGGGCGGCGCCTTCGAGGGCGTTACGTACGGTGACGAGGATACGGTCCTGTGACGGTGGTTTCTCGATGAAGTCACGTGCCCCGAGCTTCATGGCCTCGGCGGCTTCCGACGACGAGGCGCCGCCCTGCTCCACGTGACCCGAGATGACCACAACCGGCAGCGTGTCGGTCAGATGCTGAATGCGCCGGAGCACCTCGATGCCGTCCATGCCCGGCATCTTGATGTCGAGGAACACCAGATCAGGCGGATCACGCTCGATGAGCCGCACGCCATCTTCGCCGGTGCCCGCCTGCAGGACGTCGTAGCCTTCGTATTTGAGGATCATCCGCAGCGTGTCGCGGATGCCTTCTTCGTCGTCGATGACCAAAATGCGCGGCTTCATCGGCCGTCCACGCGCAGTGTCCGAATCATCCGCTGCCCCTCCTCCGGATCGAGCGTGAGTACGGCTACGACTCCGACTCGACGCGCCTCCTCGATGCGCTCGCGGAACACCGACACACGCTGCACGGGCCGTCGGTTGAGTTCGAGCAGCACCTGTCCCCGCCGGATGCCCGCTTCAAACGCCTCGCTCAGCGGCTCGACGCGCTGCACCAGCAGGCCCACAACGCCTGGCGGCACGTCGAAGCGATGCGCATTCTCGTCGGTGATTTCGATGAGGCTGAGCCCCACATTGGCCGGCCCCGGGACCGTCTCGCCCTCGCGCGGCGCTGGTGCCGGTCGTTCCTCACGTGCAGGCCGCTCGGCGAGCTTGACCGTCACATCGCGCACACGCCCGTCCCGGTAGACGGTCAGTCGGGTGGAGGTGCCGGGTCTGCGTAGCGCGATGGTCCGGATGAGCTCGTCGTTCGATGCCACGCCGGCGGCATCGACGGCCGTGACCAGGTCATAGGGCTGCAGGCCGGCGCGCGCCCCGGGTGAACCCGCCGTCACGTCCTGTATCAGCGCACCCGGCCGGTCGGGAAGGGCGAGAGCCTGCCGCAGGTCAGGGTCGACATCGCGCAGGGTGATGCCCATGAACCCGCGAGACACACGCCCCTGACTCAGTAACTGCGGGACGATGTCCCGGGCCTGGTTGATGGGAATGGCAAAGCCGATGTTGGAGGCCTGGCGGCTCACGGCGGCCGTGATGCCGATCACCGTGCCCCGCGCATCAATCAGTGGCCCGCCGCTGTTGCCCATCGCGATGGCCGCATCGGTCTGGATGAAATGATCGAGGCTCGAGTCGAAGAGCTTCCGCCCGACGAAGCTCACAATCCCCGTCGTCACGGTGTGTTCATATGCCAGAGGATTGCCGATGGCCACGACGCTGTCGCCGACGCGCACCTCGTCCGAATCACCAAGTGGGGCCGTCTCGAGGGGGTGACCGGCTTCCACGCGCACCACCGCTACGTCTGTGTCAGGGTCGCTGCCCACGACGGTGCCACGCAGCACCCGTGCGTCATGCAGTTCCACGGTGAGCCGCTCGGCATCTTCCACCACATGATGATTGGTGAGGATGAGCCCTGATGCATCGAAAACAAAGCCCGTGCCTGTGCCGCGCCGTGGTTGGTCACCGTCGCCTCGCGTACGCCGACGCCGCACCCGCGCATCGATGCTGACCACTGTCGGGTTCAATCGCGCCGCAATGGTCGGCACATCGAGGGAGGCCGCCGCTGGTGCGGTTCCAGGCCAGACGGCCCGTTCGACGATGTCGGACGCACGGTCGTCAGCGGCCCGGGCCGCCATGGGCAGTGGCACCGTGATGCCGGTGTCCGGTGGTGCACCGAGCAGGTTCACCAGCATGCCTACCAGCACGCCAACCGTGGCGGTCAGCGCCAGAATCGCCGTCAGAGCCCCGCGCGTCATGACGGTCTCATTATACGGGCCAGCAGCGCGGCCTCATCGAGTTGCGGAATGCCCAGGGCCTCGGCTTTCTCGAGCTTGCTGCCCGCCTCGGCGCCGACCACAAGGAACGAGGTCTTCCGACTGACCGACCCGACAACCTTTCCGCCGGCCGCCTCGATGCGCCGCTGGGCCTCTTCCCGCGACAGGGTCGGCAGGGTGCCCGTAATCACGAACGTCAGCCCGGTCAGCGGCCGCGGGCCAGCGGGCTGCACACGCACAGGACCGTCGGTCCGCACGCCGGCCTCGCGCAGTCGGGCCAGTAGGGCCCGATTGTGCGGTTCATCGAACCACTGCCTGACTGAACCAGCCATCACCGGACCCACTTCATGCACCGACTGCAACTGGTCCGCGGACGCCCCGGCGATGGCCTCCATCGAACCGAAGTGGTCGGCCAGCACCTGAGCGCCACGTTCTCCGACGTGCCTGATGCCGAGGGCATTGATTAGGCGCCACACATCGTTCCCCTTTGACCGCTCGATCTCCGCCGTCAGGTTGGCGGCCGACTTCGTCCCCATGCGGTCGAGCCCGGCCAGCGTCTCGGGCGTCAGGGCGTACAGATCGGCGGCACTATGCACCAGGCCCCGCTCGATCAGCTGCCGCACCAGCACTTCGCCCAGGCCCTCGATGTTCATCGCGCCGCGCGACACGAAGTGATCGAGACTGCGGGCCAGCCGCGCCGGACACGAACTGTTCTCGCACCGCCACACCGCCTCGTCGTCGGGCTTGGACAAGGGCCCGTCACACACAGGGCAGCGGGTTGGCATCTGCCACGGCATCGCGCCGGGATCACGGCGCGACAGCACCGGTCCGACCACGCGCGGAATGACGTCGCCGGCCTTGACAACCACCACCCAGTCGCCTTCACGGATATCCTTGCGTGCCAGGTCGTCGGAGTTGTGCAGCGTCGCAAGGCCGATGGTCGAGCCGGCCACCAGCACCGGGTCGAGCACTGCATACGGCGTGGCTGCGCCCGTTCGTCCGATGTTCACTTCGATCTTCAGCAGGCGTGTCGTCGCCTGTTGTGCCGGATACTTGTAGGCCGTCGCCCACCGGGGAAACTTCGACGTGGTCCCGAGCCGCTCGCGCTCGGCAAGGCTGTCGAGCTTGATGACTACTCCATCGGTCTCGAAGGCGAGATTGTGCCGCGCGTCTCTCCACGCCGCACAGAAGCCCACCACGTCGTCAATCGACGCGGCGAGCTGCCAATGCGGCTCGACCGCAAAGCCCCACTCGCTCAGTTGCCGCAGCATGGCCTCATGGGTGGTGCCGGTGTCCGGCGCGCCGAACACCACCACCTGATACAGCCAGGCCGACAGTCCGCGCCGCGCCACCTCAGAGGCATCCAGCGTGCGCATCGTGCCAGCCGCGGCATTTCTCGGGTTGGCAAACTGCGGCTCGCCGGCCTCTTCCCGTTCGGCGTTCAGCGTCGCGAACGCGGGTTTCGGGAAGTACACCTCGCCCCGGACTTCCACCACGTCGGGCACATCTCCGCGAAGCGTCAAGGGGATAGCCCGAATCGTACGCACGTTGGCGGTCACGTCTTCTCCGCGCACGCCGTCGCCGCGCGTTGCACCTCGCACCAGCCGCCCGCGCTCGTAACGGAGTGACAGGCTCAGACCGTCGATCTTCAGTTCGCAGACGTATCGCGGCAACGGGTCGCCGTCGCCCACCCCCAACCCGCGACGCACCCGGTCATCAAACGCCCGCAGGTCGTCTTCGGTGTAGGCATTGTCGAGGCTCAGCATCGGCACGCCGTGCTCGACGGTGTCAAATCCGCGGGCCGGCGCGCCCCCGACCCGCTGGGTCGGCGAGTCGGGTGCAATCAGCTCAGGATGCACGGCCTCGAGCGTCCGCAGTTCGCGCATGAGTGCGTCGAACTGGCCGTCCGAGATCTCGGGCTCGGCCTTGACGTAATAGAGGTGCTCGTGGCGCCGGATCTCGTCGCTGAGCTGCTGAATCCGTTCGGCAGGCGTCATGGCCAGCCTGTGCCCCCGTCTCTGAGACCCTAAAAGTCGCGCGACAGCACGAAGTCCGCGAGCGCCGTCAGCGCCTGACGCTCGTGGCAGTCCGGGAATACCTGCAGGGCATCCTTGGCCCGACGCCCGAAGTCATGCGCGCGTGCCCGGGCATACTCGAGCGACCCGTGCTCCGCCAGCAGACCCTGCAGGCGGGACCACTGCTCAGCTGTCACATCGCGTGTGTCAATGATGGTCTGGACGAGGTCGCGCGCCTCGCTCCCGGCGGCCTTGAGCAGGTGGATGAGCGGCAGGGTCATCTTGCCCTCGCGCAGATCGCCCCCCACCGGTTTACCGAGCGCCTCGGCCTCGCCAGTGAAGTCGAGCAGGTCGTCGACCACCTGAAAGAGCACGCCGAGGTGAAAGCCGTAGTCCCGGAGTGCCCGGCGCTGCACGTCAGGTGCCTGCGCCAGCATGGCTCCGATTTCCGCGCAGCCGCCGAACAGGTAGGCAGTCTTGCGATGGATGATGTCGAAGTGCTCGGCTTCGTCGATGTCAATGACGCCGTTCTTCGTGAGCTGGTAGATTTCTCCCTCGATCATCCGCAGCGTCACGTCGCAGAGCATGCGGACGACGTCCATCGTGTCCTGCGACAGGGCCATCGCCATCGACTTGATGTAGAGAAAATCTCCCGCGAGCACCGTGACGTTGTTGCCCCACTGCGTGTGGACGGCCTTCCGTCCCCGCCGCACATCGGCATCGTCGATGATGTCGTCGTGCACCAGGGTGGCGGTGTGGATGAACTCGACGACCGCCGCGTTGAGCACGGCTTGCGACCCGGTGTAGCCGCACAGGCGAGCCGCCATCAGCAGCACCGCCGGGCGCACCCGCTTGCCGCCGCTGCGCTGGATGTATCCGCCAATTTCAGGAATGACCGGAACCTGCGACTGCACCTGTCGCGAGTACTCGTGCTCGACCGCCTCGAGATCGGCCCGAACAGGTTCGAAGAGCGCAATCAGGTCGATGTGCGATTTGGGCAGCGCGTTGGTCAAGTGCGTCAATCTCACCATACGGTCTGCGCCAGTGTCAACGAAGCGCAGAGCCTGTGTTCCGCCCGGTTCCCCCGCTGTGAGCTACGCGCCGAACAGCCGGTGGAAGTTGTCTGACACCTGACGGCTGACCGCCTCAGGCGTTGTACTCCAGAGCCCCGCGAGCGTCTCCACCACGCGCGCCACATTCGCCGGCTCATTGCGTCGTCCCCGCACGGGCACTGGAGCGAGATACGGGCTATCCGTTTCCACCAGTACCCGATTGCGCGGAACCACTGTCAGGGCCTCGCGGAGGGCCGTCGACCTGGGAAACGTCACGATGCCCGGCACCGACACAAAGTAGCCAGTGTCGAGCGCACGCGCCAGAGCCCCTATGTCTCCCGAAAAGCAGTGGAAGACTCCGTGTGTTGTGACGCCATGCGCACCCCGGAGGATTCGCAGCGTGTCCTCCTCCGCCTCGCGCGTATGAATGACCACCGGCAATTGCCGCCGCTCCGCTACCGCCAGTTGCGCCTCGAACACGGCCTGTTGCACACCTCGCGGCGCGAAGTCGTAGTGATAGTCGAGTCCGATCTCTCCCACCGCCACCGCACCGACCACCGCATCGAGCCGCCGTTCCAGCAGGCGGCCGGCCTCGGCCGGGTCGCCGGCATACGCCGCCGCCTGATGGGGATGGATGCCGACCGCCGCCCTGACCGCTGGCCAGGCCTGCTGCACGGCTGGCCAGCGGTCCAGTTCCGCCTGGGCATCGGCCGCCAGAATGACCAGCGCCCGGCTCACCCCGGCAGCGTGCGCCCGGGCCACCACCGCCTCGAGATCGTCGGCGAATTCGCGGCCGGCGAGATGGCAGTGCGAGTCGACCACAGCGCCTAGCGGACCCGCGTGCCCGGCGCTGCGGGCTCTGCATTCAGCACTATGGCGCCTCCGCCGTCAGGACTGGCGGCGAGCACCATGCCGTTCGATTCCATGCCCATCATCATGCGAGGCGCCAGATTGGCGACGATGACGATGCTGCGACCGATGAGGGCCTCGGGTTCATACGACTCGGCAATGCCCGCCAGGATCTGTCGAGGGGTCGCTTCGCCCGCATCCACCTGCAGGCGCACCAGCTTCTTCGACTTGGGCACCCGTTCGGCCTCGAGCACACGGGCCACCTTGAGGTGCACCTTCATGAAGTCGTCCATCGAGATTACGGCCGACGCCGCCTCGACCATCGCGGTCGCCGGGGCCGTCGCTGGAGCCGTCGCGGGCACTGGCTCAGGGGCAGGTGCTGCGGGCGACGGGGTGGCAGGGGTGGGGGCCGGGGTCTCGCTCACGTGAATCGCTCCCTTGTCTTCGAGGCGGGGCCACAGGGCTCCGCTGTTGGTCACTGTTCGGTCGCCGCTGGTGCGCCAACGGACGGCGGCGTCGAGACGCCACGATGCCGACGCGCTGTCACCCATCCGCCGGGCGATTTCATGCGACGCCGTCGGCATTACCGGGCTCAGCAGCACGGCCGCGATGCGCACGGCCTCGGAGGCTTCGGCGAGCACCTGCGTGAGGCGCGCGTCCTGCGACTCGTCCTTGGCTAGGGCCCAGGGCTGGGTCTCGGCGATGAACTCGTTCGCCCCGCTGACGAGACGATAGGCGGCGGCCACGCCGTCGTGCAGGGCCAGGCGGTCCATCGCCTGGCGGTAGGCCGCTGTGGCCTCGGCCGCCAGGTGCGTCAGCGGTCCCGACGCCGGCGCCGGCAGGCGACCACCGCGATAGCGCTCGGTCATCGCCGCGATGCGATTCACGAGGTTCCCGAGGTTGTTGGCCAGATCGGCGTTGTATTTCTCTTCGAAGCGCTCCCACGTGAAATCGCCGTCGCCGCCGTACGGCACTTCCTTGGTCAGATACAGCCGCAGCGGATCGGGCCCGAACCGGCGGGCCGCATCGAGCGGATCGACCATGTTGCCGAGCGACTTGCTCATGCGCTCGCCCTTGAAAAACACCCAGCCGTGACCGAAGACCTGCCCGGGCAGCGGCAGCCCGGCACTCATCAGCATGGCCGGCCAGATGACGCAGTGGAACCGCGTGATGTCCTTGCCGACAATGTGCAGGCTTGCCGGCCACCACTCGCGAAACTGTGCGTCGTCCCAGCCGTAGCCGACGGCAGCGGCATAGTTGATGAGCGCGTCGAACCAGACATAGACGACGCTCTTCGGGTCGAACGGCAGGGGAATGCCCCATGACTGCCCGGCCCGGCTCATCGACAAATCGTCGAGACCGCCTTCGACAAAGCGCAGAATCTCGTTCCGCCGCATCTCGGGTTCGATGAACGACGGTTGCTGCCGGTAGAGGTCAAGCAGGGGCTGCTGGTAGCGAGAGAGCCGGAAGAACCAGTTCCGCTCGCGAATCCACTCGGGACGGGTCTTGTGCACGGGGCACAGGCCGTCGATCAGGTCCTTCTCGGGCTTGAACTCCTCGCAGCCGACGCAGTAATGCCCCTCGTAGGTGCCCTCGTAGATGTCGCCGCGATCGAGGCAGGCCTGGGCCATCTGCTGCACGGCGGGGAAATGCCGGCGGCGGTCGGTCGTGCGGATGAAATCATCGAACGAAATGTCGAGGCGGCCCCACACGTCGCGGAAGACCTGCTCCATCTCGTCGCAGTAGGCCAGCGGGTCCTTTCCCTGCTCGAGCGCCCGCTTGTAGACATTCTGCGAGTGCTCGTCGTTGCCCATCAGGAACCACGTGCGATCGCCCTTCAGCCGGTGGTAGCGGGCGATGACGTCCGCCGTAATCTTCTCGTAGGCCGTCCCGAGGTGCGGGCGCGAGTTGACGTAGTCAATGGCCGTGGTCAGAAAGAACGATCCCATGATGCACTCCGGGCGCGGGCCCGCGGTCTCTCCTACTGCTCTCCGGTGCGGTCGAGCCACGCTTTGTGCGCCGCCGCCTGCACCTGCTTGATCGGTACGTCCCGGTCGGCCGCCAGCCGTGCCAGGTCGTCAAACTCGGGTTGCGCGTTGACGACACCCTCGGCGTCGTGCGCGACCTTGAATCGTACCACGCCGTAAGGCGTCCCGACCGGCTCGACCCGGCGCTCGAGTACCAGTCGCGTCAGCTCCTGCACCCGGATACCCAGGGTGGACGACTCGCGGAACAGCAACCGGGCCAGCGTCGGCTGCTGTGCCGGCGCAGCCACAATCGTGACGCGGGTACCGGGACGGTTCTTTTTCATCTGGACGGCGGTGTATGACACGTCGAGCGCCCCGGCCGCCAGCAGGCGGTCCATGAGCGCGCCCAGAATCTGCGGATTGAGGTCGTCGATTTCACAGGTGAGCACGCACACACGGTCGCCGCCGGCCGCGGGCACGGGCCCCTCGGCCGCCACGGCCTGCCCCACAAACACCCGGACCACATTCGGCGTCGACGGCAGGTCGCGGTCGCCCGCTCCGTAGCCGGTGGCCGTCACGGTCATCGCCGGCATCGCCCCCGTTCCCGTCGCATACTCGGTCAGGATGAGCGCCCCGGTCGGTGTCAGCGTCTCCATGGGGGCCCCGCTCGAGTAGGTCGGCAGGCCCTGCATCAGCCGCACCGTCGCGGGTCCCGGCACGGGAAACAGGCCGTGGGCCGTCTGCACCGTGCCGCTGCCCACATTGACCGGAGACACGACCACCTGCGACGGGGCCAGCCATTCCATGGCCGCCGCCGTTCCCACGATGTCGATGATGGAGTCGAGCGCCCCGACTTCATGCAGGTGCACACGCTCCATTGTCGTGCCATGAATCGCCGCCTCCGCCTCGGCCAACCGGCGGAACATCTGCAGTGCCCTCGTCCGCGCGGCCGGCGACAGCGCCGAGCGGTCGATGGCCGCATGGATGTGCTTGAGGTGATAGTGCGCGTGGCCGTGCCCCGTCGTCGGGCGCAGGTCGCGCACACGGAATTTCGCGGCAGTGACGCCGGTCTTGAGCACACGATCGAGTTCCACCGACACGCCGTCGACGCCGAGACTTCCGAGCGCCTCCTGCACGTGGGCCATGGGCACGCCGGCATCAATCAGCGCGCCGAGAATCATGTCGCCGGCCGCGCCGGCAAAACAGTCGAAGTACATCGTGGTCATCCGAGCAGGTTTCCCGCCTTGAAACTGTAGTATCGCCCAGCCCCGAGAATGATGTGGTCCATCACGGGAATCCCCATCGTCTCGCCGGCGTCCATCATCCGTCGCGTGACCAGCACATCGTCCTGGGAGGGGTCGGGATCCCCCGACGGATGATTGTGAAAAATCACCACACGCGAGGCCGACGCAAGCAGCGCCTCGCGGAAGACTTCACGGGGCTGCGCCAGCGCGCCGTCCTGTGTGCCCACCGACAGCACCGACGCCCGAATCAGGCGGAAGCGGATGTCGAGCAGCACGGCCCCGAAGTGCTCGACGCGGTAGCCGCCGTGCAGGGGCAGCAGATAGCGCGCGAGGTCTTCGGGCGTGCGGAACTGCGGGCGGGCTCCGGCCTGGGTCTGTACCGCACGACGCCCCAGCTCAAGCCCGGCGCTGAGTCGGGCGGCCCTCGCCGGTCCGACACCCGGAATGCGCCTGAGTTCATCGAGGCCGACGCGCTGCAGGCCCGTGACCCCGTCGCTGTGGCGCAGTACCGTCTGCGCCACCTCGAGCGCATCGTGCTGGCGGGTGCCGCTGCCCAGCAGCAGCGCCACCAGTTCCACATCCCCCAGCGCCGCGCGCCCCACGCGTTCGAGCTTTTCCCGTGGCCAGTCGTTCCGTGGCAGATCCTTCACTCGAGCCTCCGCTTCCCTGCGATACACTACGGCGTCATGCGCGTGTGGGTGATTGCCCTGTCGCTGGGGCTGCTCTCGGCCTGCGGAGAACCCCCGCAGAAGGAAATGCACCAGGCTCAGGGAGCCATCGATGCTGCCCGAGCCGCGGGGGCCGACCACTTCGCCGCGCCCGAGCTGCAGGCCGCAGTCGACGCGCTTGAACGCGCCGAGCAGGCCGTTGACACGCGCGACTATCGACTTGCCCTCGGGCAGGCCCTCGACAGCCGGGAACAGGCCGACACGGCGACCCGACTGGCCACAGACCGAACAGCCGCCGCCCGCGCGACCGCCGACACCGCGATCACGACGGCGGCGGTGGTTGTGCAGCGTGCCGCCGAGCGCCTCGCGGCTGCCGACGTCGTCAAGCTGCCACGCCGACGCACCGCTCCCATCCGCACCACACTCTCCCGTGCGGAAGCGGCGTTGCAAGAAGCGCGCTCGGCGCTTGACGGCGAGCAATACGAGGATGCCGCCGGGGCTGCGGCTCGGGCCACGACTGAGGCCGAGACCTCGCTGGCGGAAATTGACACGGCCCTCACGCCGCCGCGTCGCAGTCGTCGCCGCTAGAACAGCCGAGGGCCCATCGCCATGACCAGGGCCACAATCAGCACGAAGGCCACCAGATCGAGCCAGATGCCGTGGCGCATCATCTGGCCGATCGGCACGAACCCCGAACTGTACACAATCGCATTCGGCGGGGTCGAGATGGGCATCATGAACCCCATGCTGGCCCCAAGCGTGGCGCCGAGTACCGGTTCGATCGGCCGCACGCCAGCGGATGCCGACACGGCAATGGCGATGGGAATGATCATGTTCGCCGACGCCGTGTTCGATGCCGCCTCGGACACCACGATGGCCGCGGCGGTGAACACGACCGTCAGCCCCAGACTCGACTGCACCGGCATCCACGAGGTCACCGCATCCCCCAGCGCCGAGGCCAGTCCGGTCGAAAACGCCAGTTCGCCGAGGGACAGACCGCCGCCATAGAGCAGGATGATGCCCCAGTCGATGCGCGCCGCCTCTTCCCACGTGATGGTGAATTTCCGCTGCGCCCAGTCGACCGGCAGCATGAACAACAGCAGTGCACCCATCACTGCGACGATGCCTTCAGGAAGCGCCTGGGTCAGGCGCACCGCCCACGGGTGCTGTGCCAGTCCCAGCACGGCAATCACACCGGGCAGCAGCCACAGCACCACCGTCGCCCCGAAGGCCACCAGCACGTTCTTCTGCGCGCGCGACACCGGCCCCAGCCGCGCCAGCTCCGCGCGCACCAGGTCGGTGCTGTCCGTGGCCGATGGTAGCCCCCGCACGGACGTAAAGTAAAACTGACTCACAAGGTAGAGGAACAGCAGCACCACCAGCGGCACGCCGAGCGCCATCCACTGGAAGAAGGTGACCTGCACGCCCACCAGCTTTTCGAGTATGCCGATTCCAATCAGATTGGGCGGAGTGCCGACGGGCGTGCCCATGCCTCCCACGGATGCCCCGAAGGAGGTCAGCAGCATCATCGCTGTTGCGTAACGGCGCACATCCCCCTGACGCTCCCCCGCATGCCGTGCCAGATGCGCCACGATCGACAACCCGATCGGAAACATCAGGGCGGTCGTCGCCGTGTTACTGATCCACATCGACAGGGTCGTCGTGACTGCCGTGTAAACCAGCAGGATGCGCCACGGACTGCTGCCGACGCTGGGAGATGCCAGTGCGGTGTAGGCGATGCGACGATCGACGCCGTGGACGAACATCGCCTGCGCCAGGATGAAGCCCCCAAGGAACAGGAAAATGATCGGGTCGGCGAACGGGGCCAGCGCCGTGCGGGCCGACGTCACGCCCAGAATGACTGCGAGAGTCGGCCCGAGGAGCGCCGACACGGCCAGCGGCAGCGCCTCGGACAACCAGAGCACCACCACCAGCCCCATGATCGCCGCCATGGCTTGCGCCGGACCGTCGAGGCTCATCGGGGCGAACCAGAGGCCGAAGAATGCGACCGGCGCCAGCAGTGTGCCGACCGTGCGTCGGCGGCGGTTGAACTGCTCCTCGGCCGGCGAATAGGTCTCGGCGACCGCCAGGGCTTCGTGGAAGGACGCCATCAGCGCGGCAGCCAGACGCCGTCGAACAGCACTTCGGCATCACCCGTCAGGAAGATGCCTTCGTCAAGCCACTCGACGCGCTGGGTGCCGCCCGGTGCCTCGACCAGCACATCACGCCCCGCGCCGCCGGCCACGTGGGCCGCCACCGCTGACGCACTGGCCCCGGTACCGGAGGCATGCGTCGGACCCACGCCGCGTTCCCAGATCAGAATGCGCACCCGGTCGGGCGCATCGACCACGGCAAACTCGACATTGGTTCCCGCAGGAAATCGCGGATGCGATGACAGTGCGGGGCCGAGCCTGGCAAAGCGCTCCGGGGACGGCAACTCGGGCATCAGCACGACACACTGGGGATTGGCCATGGTCAGGATGACGGCCGGAAGCAACTCATCTGCCACCGCAAGCACCTCCTGCGTGACATGCTCAGGCGGACCGAGCGCCGCCCGAAAGGTGTAGGTCGTATTGTGATGACCGGCCAGCATCAGCGTCTTCCACCCCGCATCGGTGCTGACTCGCCATTCCCGTACGGGCGAATCCTCGCGGCCCCGCTGGTGCGTCAGCAGTGCGCCGAGGCACCGCAGCCCGTTGCCCGACAGCTCGGACGGACTGCCATCCGCATTGATGAGTCGCATGGTCGCGGTCGTGTCCTCGGCGTGCACCGAGTAATAAATCACGCCGTCAGCACCGAGTCCGGTGTATCGCTGACAGAGCCGGCGCGTCAGCGTGTCGAGGGCCCGGCCGTGCACCTGGTCGCGGGGCACGAACAGAAAGTCATTGCCGTAGGCGTGCGCCTTGGAGATCTGGAAGCTCATGATGCCAGGGACACTCCGTCAGGGAATCGTGAACGCGTCGAAGACCCACGTGAAGCCAGTGGTCAGACCGACGGTCGGATCGAGACCCGTCATGCCGATGACCGCCGCCGCGTCCAGTCGTACGGTTCCGCGCGTCCACCGCGTACCCACCCGGAGCACTCCGCGGCTCTCTGAGCCGACGACCACGTGCTGATTGAAATTGGCCCGGCCGTTGACCTCGGCCACCACTTCGGCGCCGCGTCCGACCGAGGCGGCCACCGAGAGGCCATACGTCAGCAGGTCATCCTGGCGCGCCGGACGCGTCGCATCCTCGAGCATCACAAAGCCGACGTTGGCCACGATACGGGCATTTTCCACGCTCTTGGCAATCAGGAGCGACCCATTGAACTCGGTCGCATCCTTTCCGAGGCCTGACTCGGCGCTGGCGCTGGGAATGCGCGTGGCCATGCGCACGGCGAGCGAGGGCCGCGTCTCCGTCTCCCCGAACACACGAACCTTGGTGGCGACCATCACGTCGCGCACGGCCGTCGTGCGGTCGCCGGTGAAGGCAAGCGCCGGGCTCAAGGGGGCGGGCACCCGGTTGGTAATCGACAGCCGCTGGTAGAACCCGCCATCGATTTGTACTTCCGCGATGGAACTGACCCCGACGCTGATGCCCAGCGTGGGCACCGACAGCAGGTGCCCGGTGAGACCCGAACTGCCGAAGGTGGTCGACCGGTCATAGTCAAGGCCACTCTCAATCATGATGCGACCGGCCCCGATGGCCTCGGGGTCCTCGGTCGTAAACGGCCGCTGCTGGGCAGCGGCCAGTGTCGGCAGCAGGCCCCCGAGCACCAACGGTCCCACGAGTGTGATGGCACGCAACGATGGCATCAGAACGTCTTCCGGCTGTCGAGCAGGATGGTCACCGGCCCGTTATTGATGAGGTGCACGCGCATGTCGGCCTGAAACTCGCCGGTGGCCACGCTCAGGCCGTCGGCCCGCAGCGCGCGCACGATGTCCTCGTAGAGTGCCCGCGCGATCTCGGGCGATGCGGCACCGGCGAATGAGGGCCGTCTGCCGTTGCGGACGTCCCCGCACAGCGTGAACTGCGACACCACCAGCACCGCCCCGCCGATGTCGAGGACCGACCGGTTCATCCGCCTGCGACCCTCGGCATCGCCCTCGTCCTCGAAGATGCGCAGGTCGCGCACCTTGCCCGCGACATACGCGGCATCTGCCGGTCCGTCACCCGCCTCGACGCCGACGAGCACCACGAGTCCGGTGGCGATCTCGCCCGCAAGACGGTCGCCCACGAGCACGCGCCCTTCATCCACGCGCTGCACCACGGCCCGCATGGTCAGGGCCGCCCGAGCATGAGGGGAATCAGCGGCACATCGGCCGGCACATCGGCGAAATCGTCCAGTGACGTCAGGGCCGCCTGCCGCAGTTCCGGTACCGGATTGAGCCGCCGGTCCAGCAGGTGGCGCGGCATCACATTGCCGAGCGCCTTGATCATCGATGACTTGATGGCCGGATGCTCGCGCTCGAGTTCGAAGATGAGTCGCTTGACACGCTGCCGCTGCAGCCCCAGGTCGCCGCAGACCGGGCAACAGCACCCGATGATGGGCAGTGCCTGTTCCTTGCAGTAGGCACGCGCCTCAGCCTCGGTCACGTAGACCAGTGGTCGTATCACGACGTATCGCGCGTTGTCCGACACCAGGCGCGCCGGCATGGCCTTGAGCGCGCCCGCAAAAAACAGATTCAGCAGCACGGTTTCGACGAAATCGTCGAGATGATGCCCGAGCGCTATCTTGGTGGCTCCGACCTGATCGGCTATCCGATAGAGCACGCCGCGTCGCAGGCGCGCACACAGGGAACACGGCGTGGCCCCCGGGTCAAGCTTGTCGTCAATAACCGACCCGATGGTGGTCGGTTCGTGGTGAAACTCCCATCCGCGGGCCGCGCAGGCCTCGGCCAGTTGCTGATGCTGATAGCCCTCGTATCCCGAGTCGACATTGACCGCTACCAGCGTGAACCGAATGGGCGCGCGCTGCCGGAGCACATCGAGCACCTGCAGAAGCGCCCAGCTGTCCTTGCCCCCGGACAGCCCGACCATGACGCGATCGCCATCCTCGATCATGCCGAAGTCGACGATGGCCTTCGTGGTCTTCTTGGCCAGCCGCGTCTCGAGGGACGTACGATAAGACATACTCCGTAATTGTAACGCCCGACGGCCGTCCATTCACGGGTGCGTTGCTATACTCCCCACATGGCCATGGAGCCGTCTCACGCATTCCTCGATGTGGCGGTGCACGCTCTCGAGACGGGCGACACGGACGCCGCCATCGCGACCCTGTCGGTCACGATTCGCCAGAGCACCGGCACCTCCGCAGGGCCCGCCCGCATCATGCTCACCGAGGCCTTCCTCCTGCAGGGGGACCTCATCAAGGCCGCCGAGGCACTCGGCGGTCTGACCACCGATCAGGCTGAGGCTCTGACGGGCATCTGGCCGTCAGCACTGGCGCGTGTCAGGGGGCGGCTGGCCTTCTACCGCGGCGAACAGGCATCGGCGATCGCGTGGCTCGAGCGGGCCGTACAGCTCGCCGGCACGGATGGGCGTGCGCTCGGGCAGGCGCATTTCGCGCTGGCACAGGCCTACAGGAAGGTCGGTGACGCCAGCATTCTCCGGGATTACATCGCCGCTGCGGCGGTGGCGCTTCACCGCGCCGGCGATCGGCGCACGCTGGCCTTGCTGCATTCCTTCGCGGCCACGGTGCTGGCCCAGAAAGGCCATCTTGGCGAAGCAGACACCGCGTTCGACCGGGCCGAAGGGCTGGCGCGCAGCGCCGGTGCCAGCGATGTGCTCGCGATGGTGTACGGCAATCAGGCCAATCTTGCAGCCCTGCGTGACCAGCCGAGGCAGGCGCGGGTGCTCGCCGAGCGAACCGTCGCCCTCGAGCGGCGACGGGGCGGTCCCGGCCTTTCGCGATCGCTGGCCAACCTCGGCCAGATACTGCTGCGTCTGGGCGATTTGACCCGCGCGGAGCGCATCCTGCACGAGGGCCTCGAGACGAGGTGTGCCGTGCAGTTCCATGAGATTGGCGGGGGCATCTTCGACACGCTGGCCCAACTGGCCCTGCTGCGCGGGGATTACGAGGCGGCCGACGCGTATCTGCGCGAGGCCCTGACGGCCTACGGGGCCTACGGACGCAATACCAGCGGGTGGTATGCGTTCTCTCTCCGGACCCTGGCTGCCAGAGTGGCCACCCGCCGAGGGCGCCCAGATGACGCCCTGGCGATTGCCGACGAGCTGACGCGCTCGCTCGCCACGCCGCCGGCCGAAGTACAGGAGGCCGAACTGATTGGCATCGAAGCCCTGCTGGCCGCCGGGCGCAGTGATGACGCGATGGCGCGCCTGCGTCATACCGGACAACATCTCGATCACGTGGCCGCGCCAGCCCGTTCAGCTGAGTTCGAACGCCTGCTGGGCCAGGCCCACGCCGCGCAGGGCGCCCTCGACGATGCCGAGCGCCACTTGCGGAACAGCGTGGACGGGTTCGACCAGACGGGCTATCGCTACCAGGCCGCCATGAGCCGCTGGGCCCTGGCCCGCGTGAGGCGGGCCACTGGCGACAGCGACGAAGCCGCGCGGCTGCTCGCAGACGCTGATGCCACCCTCGACCAGTTGGGGGCCGCCCGTGACCTTGAGGCGCTCAGAGCCGAGTCAGGAGGTGCCGCACCCACGCCCGTTCAGACGACGCCTGTGCCACGCCAGTAGCGGGCCAGCCCGCGCCAGATATCGTCGATGGGGCCAGCCGCCTCCATCGCCTGCACATCCTGCGCCCCCACGCCACGCCGGGCGTCCGCGCGGAACGCCTCCACAAACGACGCGCGCGCCGCATCATCATCCATCCCCGACCGCAACGTGGCCAGCACCTGCTGGGCAGTGCGGTCGAGGACATCCGCAAACTGTGTGAGATGCGCTGCGGCCGGCTGTGTGATGTCGAAATGGGTCAGGAAGAGCGAGACGGGATTCCACGCGGCGATGGTACGCAGGCTGGCGTGCCAGAGTTCGAGGTCGACATCGGGCGGGGGTGTGGCCGCCACCATGAAGTTCCCACCTCGGCGAATGCCGCACGTGTCACCCACGAACGCCATACCGCTTGCCGCATCGAAATAACTCACATGGTGCACCGCATGTCCGGGTGTGTATGCCACCGCGAGTTCTCCCCCGCCCAGGCTGATGCGCTCGCCTCCCGCCAACGGGCGCAGCCGCTCGCCCGGCACCGGGTCGAAGCGGCCCCACATCCGTTCCATGGCGTCGCCGTACAGCCTCGTGGCCGAGGCCAGCAACCGCGAGGGGTCGGCGAGATGACGGGCGCCACGCTCGTGGACGTAGACCACTGCCTCGGGCACCCTCCCGCAAATCGTGCCGGTGGCACCGGCATGGTCGAGATGGATGTGTGTGAGCAGGATGGCCCGGACATCGACGAGCGCCCCCCCTACGGCCGCGAGGCCCTCTTCGAGCGCCGGCAGACACGAGGTCGGCCCCGGGTCGACCACGACCCACCCGTCAGGAGTTCGCCATGCGGCGGTGGCGATGACGCGCGGCTGTTCCTGATAGCGCAGGTCGATTGTGTGGAGCATCCCTTCACTGTATATGATGGTTTTGTATGCGCACTGTCACCCTCGCGTTCTTTGCTGCCGCCTCGGGACTGATGGCGGCCTGTTCGTCGACGCCTCCCGCGGCTCCGCCGCCGGCACCGGTGTCGGGGATTGATCTGACCACTGCCGACAAGGCCATCCGCCCTCAGGACGACCTGTTCCACCACGTGAACGGCGGCTGGCTCTCCACCACGGAGATTCCCGCCGACCGCGCCGCATGGGGTGCGTTCGACATGCTCGCGGAAAAGACCCGCGAAGACCTGCGCGTCATCGCCGAGGACGCCGCGAAGGCCACCGACCGTGCGCCGGGCAGCGATGCGCAGAAGATTGGCGACTTCTACAACAGCTTCATGGATGAGGCCACGGTCGAGTCGCGGGGGCTGGCTCCGCTCACGGCCCAGATGAACGCCATCGATGCCCTCGAGACCAAGGCCGATCTCGCCCGCTGTTTCGCTGATGCCCTCAAACTCAACATCAGCAACCCCATCGTCGGGTATGTGGAAGGCGATGCCGCCGAGCCCAACATTTCGATTTTCTATCTCTTCCAGTCGGGACTCGGCCTGCCCGACCGCGATTACTACCTGAAGGACGACGCCAAGCTCAAGGAGTATCGCGAGAAGTACAAGACCTTCCTGACAACCATCCTGACGCAGGCGGCTCAGCCGTCGCCCGAGGCGACGGCCGCCGACATCATTGCCCTCGAGACAAAGCTCGCACGCCTGCACTGGACCAATGTCGAGAACCGCGATGCGGTGAAGACCTACAACAAGGTCGCCACCGCCGACCTCGCAACGCAGTTTCCCGGCTTCGACTGGGCGCCCTGGCTCGATGCGCTCGGACTCGCCGGGGCCTCCAACATCGTCGTCAGCCAGCCGAGTTATCTGAAGGGCTTTGCGGCGATGTACGCGCAGATGCCGGTGTCGCAGTGGAAGCCCTACCTCAAGGCCTCGCTCATCAACAGCTATGCCCCCTACCTGAGCAAGGCCTACGCCGACGCCGACTTTGAGTTCTACAGCAAGACGCTGCGCGGCGTGCAGGTGCAGCAGGATCGCTGGAAGCGCGCCGTCAGCATCCTCAACGGCAACCTCGGCGAGATGGTCGGCCAGCTCTATGTCGACAAGCACTTCAAGCCCGAAGCCCGTGCCCGCATGCAGCAGCTCGTCGAAAACCTGCGCGCCGCCTATCGCCAGAGCATCGACCAGCTCGAGTGGATGAGCGCCGACACGAAGAAGCAGGCGCAGGAGAAGCTGGCCCGCTTCGCGCCCAAGGTCGGCTATCCGAACAAGTGGCGCGATTACTCGAAGGTCGAGGTCTCGCGTGACGATCTCGTGGGCAACCTGCAGCGCGCCGCACGGGCACAATCGGAGTTTGAACTGGCCAAGGTGGGCAAGCCCGTCGACCCCGAAGACTGGGGCATGACGCCGCAGACGGTCAACGCCTACTACAACCCGATTCGCAACGAGATCGTCTTCCCCGCCGCCATTCTGCAGCCGCCATTCTTCAACATGGCGGCTGATGACGCGGTCAACTACGGCGGCATCGGCGCGGTCATCGGTCACGAGATGGGCCACGGCTTCGACGATCAGGGCCGCAACTATGACGCCACCGGCGCCCTGCGCGACTGGTGGACGGCCGACGATGCCGCCGACTACAAGAAGCGTGCGCAGATGGTGGTCGACCAGTACAACGCCCTCGAGGCGCTGCCCGGCCTCAAGGTCAATGGTGAACTGACGCTTGGCGAAAATCTCGCCGACCTGACGGGCCTCATCATCAGCTATCGCGCCTACGAACTCGCCCTCGCGGGCAAGCCGGCACCGACACTCGACGGGCTGTCAGGCCCCCAGCGGTTCTTCATGGGCTGGGCGCAGGTGTGGCGCACGAAGATGCGCGACGACAGCCTGCGTCAGCAGGTGATGACCGACCCGCACGCCCCGGCGCAGTTCCGCGGCAATGTGCCGCTGCGCAACGCGCCGGCGTTCTACGCGGCATTCGAGGTCAAGGAGGGCGACACGCTCTTCCTGCCGACCGACCAGCGCGCCCGCATCTGGTAGCGTCGGGCGCGCCCTGCACGCGCGGTGAATACCCCGTCTCCCGGGGCGTTCACCGCGCCGGTTTCAGGTATCGGCTGTGCTACGATCGCAGGCTGTTCTTCCCCTTCCGCGAGCCTGCTGAATGATTTCCGTCTCTGATGTTTCGATGCGTTACGGGTCGAAGGTGCTCTTCGACGAGGTGACGACCGCCTTCCTGCCGCAGCGTCGCTATGGCCTGACCGGTCCGAACGGGGCCGGCAAGTCGACGTTCATGAAGCTGCTCACTGGCGAGCTCGATCCGCAGAAGGGCACGGTCGTCCGCCCGGCCAAGCTCGGCGTGCTGCGTCAGGATCAGTTCGCGTTCGATGCCTTCCGTGTCATCGACACGGTCATCATGGGCAATGCCCGCCTCTGGAAGGCGCTCGAAGAACGCGAGGTGCTGTACGCCAAGGCCGACATGACGCACGAGGACGGCATGCGCCTGGGCGAGCTCGAGGGCGTCGTCGGCGAGGAAGATGGGTACTCGGCCGAGAGTGATGCGGCCATCCTGCTGCAGGGCCTCGATATTCCCGACGAACTGCATACGCGCACGATGGGCGAACTGCAGGGCGGCCAGAAGGTGCGTGTGCTGCTGGCGCAGGCCCTCTTCGGACATCCCGAGGCGCTGCTCCTCGACGAACCGACGAACCACCTCGACCTTGACTCGATTCACTGGCTCATCGAGTTTCTCAACCGCTACGACGGGACGCTCATTGTCATTTCGCACGACCGGCATTTCCTGAATGCGGTCTGCACGCACACCGCTGACATCGACTATCAGACCATCATCACCTACACGGGTGGCTACGACGAGATGGTGATGGCCAAAACACAGATTCGGTCACGCGTCGAAGCCGAGAATGCGCAGCGCGCCAAGAAGATCGCGCAGCTGCAGGACTTCATCCAGCGCTTCTCGGCCGGTACGCGCTCGAGTCAGGTGCAGTCACGCCGGAAGGAAGTCGAGCGCCTGCAGACGACCGACCTGGCGCGATCGAACATCCAGCGCCCCTACATCCGCTTCAACCAGCTGCGCCCGTCGGGGCGCAACGTGCTCGAGTTCAAGGGGTTGCAGAAGGCCTACGGCGACCATGAGGTCATCCGCGGCTTCGACGGCATGGTGCAGCGCGGCGAGAAGATTGTGCTGGCCGGCCGCAACGGCCAGGGAAAGACCACGCTCCTCAAGGTGCTCATGAGCGACGCCCCGGGCATGATACCGACGCCGGGCGACATCGATGCCGGCACGGTCAAGTGGGGCCACGAGGTGTCGATCGGTTACTTCCCGCAGGATCAGACGGGCCTCATCGAGAAGGGCACCACCGCCGTCGAGTGGCTGCACCGGTTCGACCCGGATGCCTCGCGGCAGGACATTCACGGCCTGCTCGGGCAGATGCTGTTCACCGGCGAAGAGGGGCTCAAGCCCACGCACGCCCTGTCGGGCGGCGAAACGGCTCGCCTGCTCTTCTGCCGCATCATGCTGCTGAAACCGAACGTGCTGATTCTCGACGAACCCACCAACCACCTCGACCTCGAGTCGATCAATGCCCTGAATATCGCGCTGCAGAAGTTCGAGGGCACGGTGCTGCTCGTGACGCACGATCAGGACCTGATGGAAGAAGTCGGTACGCGCGTGTGGTCGTTCGAACAGGGTGCCATCACCGACTTCAAGGGCACCTTCGAAGAGTTCGAATCCGCGCGGCACTGACAGGCCGGCCCTGCGCGTCAAGGCGGCAGCAGCTGGTAGATGCGCCCCTCGCCCTCGACATGCACGAGACGTAGACGGGGCTCGGCCTCAATGCGCGCCAGCACCTCGGGCCATCGGCCGTCGGGATACTGGTCGGCATGTACGAGCACGTAGTCGACCTGGGCCTGAGTGAGCAGGTGCAGGCTGAGCTCGTCGGGAAACGCCGTCAGCGCTGTCAGGATCTCGAGTTGCAGTAGCGGCCGGATGCCGCTGTATCCCTGCACAATTGGTCGCCAGTGCGCCATCGAGTGCAGCATGGCTGTGGTCTGCTGCCGCTCGAACGCGCCGGCATTGCCCGGGCTCGGCACCGGCACCTCGGCCAGCGACGCTCCGGCCGGCAGGGTGTTCACCCAGCGGTCGATGGGCTCGGCGTGCAAGGTGAAGTCCGCCCCGGGCGTCGGGGGTGACGCAAACTCGCCGAGCATCAGGCCGCTGACGGCCAGCGCCGCGGCCCAGGTGCGTCTCGGAGCACGCCCCTCCACCAGCCGCTGCAGGCCGATCCCGGCAAGCATGGCCACCCCCAGCATCGCGAGAAGTCCGAAGCGCGACGGCACGCGGATGAAGCTGAATCCCGGCAGCGCATACAGGTGCGGCCACAGGCTCAACGGTCCGCCCGTCATCATCAGGACCGAGACCACGGTCAGCGCCAGAAAGTAGAACGGTGCCCGGTCACGCACGGGCCTCAGCAGGGCCACGCCGGCCAGCACCAGCGGCAGATAGCCAGGGAAGAGCCACGCGGTCGCATCACGCGTGAAGTCATGCGTGGTGGCCAGCGACAGCAGCCACTGGTGCAGGTAGGACGTTGACGCCAGGAAGCTGTCGAGATGCGCCTCCCAGTTCTCGAGGCTGCGCGCCAGACCGACCTCCCGCTGGGCCCGCAGGTAGGGCACGAACACCAGCACCGCCGGTGCCAGCAGCAGCACGCCCGGGGCCCCCAGATCGGGGATCCACTGTGCCACTCTCAGGGGCTCGCGCACGATCAGGCGATACGCCAGCAGCAGCACCACCGCCACGAGCAGGAAAACGGCGCCGTGCCCGCTCGACAGCGCCTCGAGCGTCGCGAACGCGACCGCCAGCAGCACATCGCGCCGGCGACCGTGGTTCAGGTAGTCGAGCAGCGACGCCAGCGCAAACGGAATCCACTGGATGGCCGTCAGGTGCAGCTGCCCCATGCGCACGAACCTCGGCGGCGCAAACGCGAAAGCGACCCCCGCGACCACACTCGCGGCCCGCGACAGGCCGAGGGCCCGGCCGAGGCGGTAGGCACCGGCCCCCGAGAGCACCACCGTCAGCATCGACACCAGGTTGAGGGCCAGCACCGCGTTGCCCGTGAGCCACTGCACCGGGGCCGACAGCAGGGCCGACCCGATCAGGTTCTCCGAGTACGCCAGCGAATTGCCGAAGGGAAAGAACGTATTGGCGTCGAAGATCCGCAGCGGCTGCGTGACGAACGCATGGGCATCCCACGCGAGGGTCCATACAAACAGGTGCACATCGGGATGATTGGCCACCAGACGAGTGGCCGGATGCAGGGTCCAGGGCGCTGCCATTGCCACGGTGATGGCCCAGAAGGCAGACAGCAGCACCAGCGCGCGTCCCCACGGGCGCTGCCACAGGCGAACGTTCACAGCCCCGAGATGTTACCGCGTCCAGCCGTCGAAATACCGTCGCAGGTCGTCTCGGACGCGCCGGAACGCCTCGATCCGCACGGCCTCCGCGCCCTGCACGGCGGCCGGGTCCTCGAACGCGCGGTGCACGCGACGCCCGCCGCCCGGAAACACCGGGCATGCCTCCCGGGCATCGTCACAGACGGTCAGCACGATGTCGAACGACTGCCCGAGAAACTCGTCCAGTGACTTGGACCGGTGGCCGCTGATGTCGATGCCCAGTTCCCGCATCACCGCAATCGCTTCGGGTCGCACCAGGCTGGGACGGGTGCCGGCGCTCTCGACCGTCAGGCGCGCACCGTGGTCGTGCCGCAGCAACCCTTCGGCCATCTGGCTGCGGGCCGAGTTGCCCGTGCACAGCACCAGCACGCGTATCCGCGGCGCATCGTTGGCACCGGTCACGCTCAGGCCCCCGCGCCGGTTCGCTCGGCCGGCTTAAGCGCCCGGATGAAGGCACTCATGAAGCTACCGTCCACCGCCGTGGCCAGCGCCGCCGCATCGAGCCCCTCAGCGGTGAGGAACGCGCGGGCATCCTCTACCGAGTAGACCCGGGTCGGCTCGAGGTCGATGTCCTCGAAGCCGGCCCGGTCCAGGGCCTCCTGGTACTGCGTGTCCTGCAGGGCGCCGGCGATGCAGCCCACCCACAACTCCATGCTGCGGCGGATGGCCTCGAGCACCTCCCCCGTGACAACGACGTCAGAGACCGCGAAGCGACCGCCGGGCTTGAGCACGCGGAAGGCCTCGCGCAGCACGCGGTCCTTGTCGGCCGCCAGGTTGATGACGCAGTTCGAGATGATGACATCCACGCTGGCATCTGGCAGTGGAATGTGCTCGATGTCTCCCTTGAGGAAGCGCACGTTCGTGAGGCCGCTCTTCGCACGATTTTCCTCGGCGAGCGCCAGCATTTCGTCGGTCATGTCGAGGCCGTACGCGAACCCGGTGGGCCCCACCCGGCGCGCCGACAGCAGCACGTCGATGCCGCCGCCCGAGCCGAGGTCGAGCACGGTCTCTCCGGGTGACAGCTCCGCCAGCGCGGTCGGATTGCCGCAGCCGAGCGACGCGCGCATGGCGGCGTCTGGAATCTGGTCGGCCTGCTCGGCCGAATAGAGGTCAGTCGTGATCGGATCGCACTGACCGTCAAACGCCGCGCCACCGCAGCAGGCATTGCCCTGCCCGGCCGCCACACGCAGCGCCGCTGCGCCGTACTTCTCACGCACCACATCCTTGATGGGACTCACGCTGATGTCAGTCGCTCCACGTCGTAGGGTACTCCGAGAGCGTGACACTGGCGTAACCCCGGACGGCGGCATACACGTCGCGAGTCACGTATATCGGTGGCATCGGCTGGGCAGCGGCCGCAGCCCATCCGGGGCGACGCAGAGAGTCTGCTGCGAGTAAAATCGGCGCTCGTTCATGTCCTCTGCTGTGTCATCACCGGTCAATCCGTCCGGACGCCCCCCGCGTCCCTGGGCGCTGGCGCTGCTGCCGTGCCTCGCACTCTGCCTCCCACTGCTGCTCAGGCCGGTGGCGGCAACCCTGACCGCCGATGCGACGCCGAGCTACCTGCCGTCACTCGGCGCGACCTATGCCCGGCGCGCGTTCGATCCGACCTTCCGAGAGGACATTCGCCGCATTCAGCCGAAGTACGTGCTGATCGGCGACTCGATGCTGGGGTCGCGCATCGACCCGCGACACCTGTCCTACGTCATCAAGCAGCAGGCGTGGTGGGTCATGCAGCCAGGTACCGGTCCCGCCTACTGGTATCTGGCCCTGAAAAACGTCGTGCTCGGAGCCGATGTTCGGCCCAAGGTGGTGTTCGTCTTCTTCCGCGACTTCAACATGACCGACGTGATGTTCCGTCTGGACGACCAATTCCGCTGGTCGGTCGACACGGTGGCCGGTCCCATTGAACCCGAACTGGACCGCGCGGTGGCGAGGCGTCTGGAGGGCACGTGGTACCGGGTCCCTCGGGCCCTGGATGCCGTCTATAGCTATCGGCCCGTGCGTGAGGCGGCCGACCAGGCGCTGCGCCGGTGGCCGCCCCGCCTGCTGGCCGGTCCGGCACACGCCGAGACGCTCCAATCGCACCTGAACACCATCTTTGCCCTCGACAAACTGCGGCCCGCGCTGGCGGCCGACATCGCGTCCGGCGACGGGGAACTGGGAGACTTCCACCGCATGCTGCCGCGCTCGATCCTGCCCGATCTCATCGCACTGGCGCGCGCCAACGGTGTCACGCTGTGCCTGGTGCGGGTCCAGCGACGCCCGGGGCCAGACGGCCCCCCGCCGCAGTCCACCATCCTGCAACGGTATGTGGCCGACCTGCGGACCTACGTGGAACGCAGCGGCGCCCTGTTCCACGATGACACCGGGGACCCGGACTATCCCCTCGACTGGTACACGGACGGAGACCACATGGCTGGTCGCCATCGCCAGCGGTACACGGAACTGTTTGCACAGAAACTGGCGGATGTGTTCCGGTGATTTTTCACAGCCTCGACTTCCTCGTTTTTTTTGTCGTCACGGTCGCAGTCTACTGGGCCCTACCCCACCGCTGGCAGAACCGCTGGCTGCTGGTGACGAGCTACTTCTTCTACGGCTACATCCATCCCTGGTTTCTCGGTCTCATCGCCTTCTCAACCCTCGTCGACT
>Ga0172372_10000186_pt1 | contig 96275 bp, 93 predicted proteins | sample LakKiv5m_2_FD_114544 | JGI IMG/M metagenome (GOLD analysis project Ga0172372, IMG submission 114544) | Freshwater microbial communities from Kabuno Bay, South-Kivu, Congo - kab_092012_9.5m | ecosystem: Environmental > Aquatic > Freshwater > Lake | place: Democratic Republic of the Congo... | reverse complement strand
GGCGGCGAGGAGTTGCTCCGCGCCCGCCGCCGTGCTCACCAGCGCGGTGGCGAAGCGCAGTTGTAAACGCGACGGCGCGTTCGTCAGCGCGGCCACGACCACGGCGAGACCGCGCGCCTCCGCCTGCTCGCCGAGCTGTGCCGCGAGCTCCGCACGCAGGTTCTCCGGCTGCGCGGCATCGCGCACGAGCGGCCCGACCTTGGGCAGCGCGGCGACGGCATTGAGCGACAGCCACGCGCGCCCGGCGGCGGCGCGGACGGCGGCATCCGTCGAGTCGGAGAACAGCTTCGTCACCGCCGGCTCCAGCGTGGCGAGCTTGAGCGACCGCGCGAGGTCCGCGCCGGATTGCTGGCGGCGGGCGAGTGACTGGACTTCCCCCAAGGTCAGCTCGGGCAAGGCCGGCTCGAACCGCCCGAAGGCCAGCCAGGCATAAGCTTTCCCGTCGTCGCCATCGGTGACTTCGAGGAAGCCGCGCTGGCCGGCGAACTCGGTGAGGTCCCAAGTGATTTTGCGGGCGGTATCGTTGCGCGGCGGGAAAACCTCGCGGAGAACGCGGCCCGTCTGACTTCCCTCGCCCCCTCCGGGGGAGAGGGATTGAGGGTGAGGGGGCGGGGCCACGGCGGGAGAGGGAGCCTTCGGGTTGCTGGACGCCTGCCCCCTCACCCCGGCCCTCTCCCCCGATGGGGGAGAGGGAGAAGAAGCTGCCAGCCGCAGGCGCACGAAGTTCTTCTTCCCCGCTGGCTCCTTCGGGAAGCCGTCGTGGCCGCAGAGGTAGAAACTCAGTTGCTTGGGCAGGACGAAGACCGGGGAGCGCAGGATGCCGGTCAAGGTCTCGCCGTGCGGGAAGCTGGACATGAGGCGGGTCTTCTGGCCGTCGGCGCTGGTGCGCTCCTCGAAGGCGAAGGGGTTGCGGCCGGGTGCGGCGGGGTTCAGGGGCACGTAGGTCCACGTCGCGGTCGGGGCGGCGTTGTAGGACGGTGCGTCCCGCCCGTCCTTCTGATTTCCAGAAACCGCTTGAGCGGGGTTTTTAGTTAGAGGGTCAGGCGAGACGCGCTGACCTACTGGGCTGGCCACGCCAAGAAGCTGGACGGCGAGGTCGGTGCCCCAGACACGCAAGTCCGGCGGCAGTGCCCCGCCGCGCACGGTCAGGCCGTCGAGCATCGCCTTGAAGAGGGCGGCTTGGGTGTCGAGGTCGGCGGCGAATTGTTTGCGCCCGAGGGCGGCAAGTTTCGGCAAGTCCGTGTCCGGCGCGTAGCGGGCGGCGTGCGTGACGTAGCGGGCGAGGACATCGGCGGGCTCGGTGTGTTGCTCGACGTGGCGAATGAGGAAGGTGGCAGCCTCGGCATTCGTGAGCGCGAGGGCGACGGTGGCGAAGGCGCGGGCGTCGGCGGGCGAGAGTTTCTCATCGGAGAGCTTCGCAAGTGCGCCGGGCAGGCGGAGCTGTTCGCGCAGCGCGAGGCGCACGACGTGGGCGAGGTGGGTGTCCTCGGCAGGCACGCGTTTCTGCAAGGCGAGGAGCGGGGGGAGGTTGTCGGGGTTGGGGTTCGCGGCGAGGGCGTCCGCAGCGGCGCGCTGGACGTGGGCGCTCGGGTCGGCGAGAGCGGTGCGCGTGGCGGCCAAGTAGGACAGTGCGTCCCGCCTGTCCTTCTGATTTTCAGAAGCCGCTTGAGCGGGGTTTTTAGTTAGAGGGTCAGGCGGGACGCGCTGACCTACTTGGGCGGCGGTGCGAAGGCCGCGCTCGGTGAGGATGCGGAGGGCGTGGACGCGGACGGGTTCGTCGCGGTCGGTGAGGGCATTCAGCAGGGTTTTGTCGTCGAGCTGGCCGTCGCGGTTCAGAAGCCAGAGGGCGGAGGTCATAAGTTGGTGGCGGTTGTCGCCCATGCGGAAGTGCCATTCGCCGCGCGCGGCTCCAAGCAGGCGCGCGGGCAGGTCGGCGTCCGGGCGGAGGGCGAGTTCTTCCCGGGCCAAGGCGGCGCGGGTTGGGTTCTGGCCGATGAGTTCGTTGAGCAGGGCGTCGCGGCCAAAGCGCGTGAAGTCGGGGAGGTCGCGCGACGACCGCGAAGGCGGCGAAGTCTTGGCAGTGCCTTCGCGAACTTCGCGGCCTTCGCGCGACCCTTGATAGGTAATCCGCCAAATCCGGCCGCGCTCGCGGTCGCGGCCGGGATGGAGCAAGGGGACTTCGTAGTGGCCGATGATGCGGTTGTAGAAGTCCGCCACCCACAGGGCGCCGTCGGGGCCGAATTGCAAATCCACCGGGCGGAACCACGGGTCGTCCGTGCTGAGGAAGTCGGGCATCTCATGGCCCACGCTGGTGCTGCCGCGCCATTCGAGGCGGTCGCGGTTGATGCGGCTGGTCATCACGTTCCCGATGAAGAGGTTGCCCTGAAACTCGGCGGGCCACGACGGGTCGCTGATGTGGACGATGCCGCAGATGGCGGTGCTGTGGTGCGAGTGCTGAATGGTCGTGGGCGCGAAGCCAAGGCCGTCGTGCGGGCGGCCAAAGCTCTGGTAGTGCGCGCCGCGCAGGAGCTGGTAGATGGGCGAGCTGTGGCAGTCGGCGGAGTAGAGGTTGCCGAGCGGGTCGAAGGTGAGGCCGAAGGGGTTGACCTGGCCGTGGGTCCAGTGCTCGATGCGCGAGCCGTCGAGGCGGAAGCGATAGACGTTGCCGGAGGGGAGGAAGATTTCGTGGCCGTCCGTGCCGGACACGCGGGATTGGTTGTTGAAGCCGTGGGTGGCGTAAATCCAGCCGTCGAGGCCACGGCGGAAGCTGGCTTGGTTGCCGTGGGTGTCGCGGGTGTGGTCGAACGGGCCGTAGAGCTTCTCCTGCTTGTCGGCGACGCCGTCACCGTCGGTGTCCTCGAAGAGCCAGATGTGGGGGATGGACCAGGCGAGGCACTTCCAAACTAGATTGGTAGCAGCCGACGTGAGGAGGCTCTGACTGGGTTTCGAGTTTGGGGTTTGGGGTTTCGAGTTGGATGGAGCCTCCTCACGTCGGCTGCTACTGGGCGCGCGGAACGGGTAGATGCCGATGGGAATGTTCAGGTTGGTGGCGAAGGTCGTGACCTTGCGGGCGCGGCCGTTGTCATCGAAGTCCGAGAAGATGCGGATGGTGTCGCGGGCGAGGGCGGCGTTGGTCGCGGCGAAGGGATACTCGCGCGACTCCGTCACCCAGAGGCGGCCCGCCGAGTCGAAGGCCATGTTCATCGGCTTGCGGAGGTCCGGTTCCGCGGCGACGAGCTGAATCTTAAAGCCGTCGGGGAGGTGAAATTTTAGCCGCTGCTCCTCGGGCGACAGGGGCTCGGTCGTGCGCACGCCGTCGGTGAAGAGTTTCGGCGCGGGCGCGGCGGGGAGCGGGGCGGCGAGGAACGCGGGCAGCAGGACGGCGAGCAGGCGGAGGAGGAACGGCTTCATGCGATGCGCGTTTTATGGCGGAGGCGGGGTGAGGCCGGAAGGAAAACTTGCGGCCAGCCGATGCGGTAAGTTCAGCCGGAACTCGTGAGGGGGCGAAATATCGGCGAGCGGTTTCTTGGGGACTGCCCCGGGCAGCGCAGCGGAGTCCAATGGGGTGAATGATGATCAACTGCACGCAAAAGGTGTTCTCGATCGGAGGCCGGAAACGGTGAGTGGGGACTTTACGCTTGAATCCGAGGCATTTAGGCGTATCAACACGTGCCGTTCAGCCATAGGCAGTTTTGGCTGGGTGCTGATTTACATAATTCAAGCCACGTGCGCCACGATTGGATTTTTGATCCCGCCTGCACCGCTTTGCGTGTTGACCGACTCCCTCCGCTTTACCGCCGGATGGCCGGGTTGATCCAGCACTGCGGAGTGGTCCTGCTGGTTATTGCATTGAACTTGTGCGACTGCGCCGCCGAAATGCCTGCGTTCCGTTGGGCATCGCGAGCGGGAGGCAGCGGGCAGGACTATGGCACGGGCATTGTGGTGGACAAGGAAGGCAGCACTTACATTTGTGGATATTTCCGCGGTCAGGCGCGGTTTGAGGACTATGCGCTGGCGGGCAAGGGTGAAGCCGACATCTTCATCGCCAAGTATGACCGCATCGGAAAGCTGGTGTGGGTGCGGCAGGCTGGCGGCAGCGCGGATGATTTCGCCCGGGCAGTGGCCATTGATGCGGAGGGCAATTGTTACCTGACCGGTTCATTTCAGTCGCCCACGGTGGATTTTGGCGGTCAGTCGGTGCAGCGAAACTCCGATTCGGAAATCTATGTGGCCAAGTTTGATGGCGAGGGCAAGGTGCTCTGGGTGCGGCAGGCCGGCGGCACAGGGGGCGGCAGCGGCAATGGCATTGCCGTCGGTGCGGATGGGTATGTCTACGTCAGCGGCTACTTCAGCGGCGACACCACATTCAGCGATCTCACTCTCAAGAATGCCGGGTTCCAGGACATTTTCGTCGCGCGCTATGACACAGCCGGCGAGTTGGACTGGGTGCGCCAGATCGGCGGCCCCGGTGATGATGCCTCAAGTGCCATTTGCGTGGACGCGCAGGGGAATTGCTACATCACCGGCGGCTTCGAGGATGATGTGCGTTTTTCGCGCACCATCACCCTGACGAGCGCCGGCCTGGTGGATAGCTTCATCGCCAAGCTCGACAACTCCGGACGCACGGTATGGGCGCAACGCGCGGGTGGCCCCAACACGGACATTGGTTACGGCGTCGGCCTAGACCCTCATGGGAACGTGATCGTCTCGGGTGGTTTCAACGGCACCGAGTCCTACGCCTCGGAGATGCGGCTGCATGCGGCGTTCCGCTCGCGAAAAGGCACTCACACCGGAACTTTCAATGGCAAAGGCATGAAGAGCGTGGGCGGCTCCGATGTGTTTGTTTCCAAATACGACCAACGGGGTCGCCTGACTTGGGTCCGAACCTTTGGCGGCAACAAAATCGGCTGCCCGGAGGCGGGCTACGGGCTGGCCGTGGATGCAAGCGGGCATGCCCACGTGACCGGCACATTCGCCGGGCGCGTGGACTTCGGCAAAAACACCCTGTTCAGCATGGGCATCGGGGATGTGTTTGTGGCCGAACTCGACCGTGAGGGCCTGGTGATCTGGGCGCGGCAGGCGGGCGCACAATTCTCCGAACCAATCGCCGGTCACGGCATTGCCGTGGATCGCGGCGGAAACAGCTACGTCATCGGTTACTATCGGGGCAACGTCACCTTTGGTGATCACGTGCTCAAGAGCCTCGGAGAAACTGACATTTTCGTGAGCAAGATTACGGCGCAATTTGCCCCGCGCCGGTGACCCGCGCGAACAGCGACGCCGCCGGTTGGATTCGCATTGCCCGGATTGGCTTTTCCCGCTTTAACCAGCCCCATGATCGTTTTTCTCAACGGCCAGTTTCTGCCCAAGGATGAGGCCCGCATCTCGCCCGATGACCGCGCATTCCTGTTCGCCGACGGCGCGTATGAAGTTGTCCGCGCCTACCGTGGCCACCTGTTCCGGGCCAAGGAGCACTGGGACCGGTTTCACGACAGCCTGCGCGCTCTGCGCATTCCACATCCGGCCGGTTTGGATTTCTCCGCCACCGCGAGCGAACTGCTGAAACGCAATCGTCTGGCCGATGCCGAGGCCACGGTTTACCTGCAGATTTCGCGCGGAGCCGCACCACGCAAGCATGCTTTTCCGCCGGGCGATGTGGCCCCCACCGTGTATGGCTATGCCGCGCCGTTCACGAATCCCGTCGAGAAGTGGGCCAAGGGTGTGAAGGTCATCACGCTGCCGGATCAGCGCTGGGCGCGCTGTGACATCAAGTCCGTCTCACTGCTGCCCAACGTGCTGGCGAACCAACTGGCCCAGGAAGCCGGCGCGCACGAAGCCGTGCTCATCCGCGACGGGTTCGCCATGGAAGGCTCGCTGTCAAATTTCGCCACCGTGTTCGGCGGCGTTCTGCACACGGCGCCGCGCAGCAACTACATCCTCCCCGGAATTTCACGGCTGGTCGCGCTTGGCCTGTGCTCAGCGTTGGGCATTCCGGTGCGCGAACTTTCCGTTGCCGAGGCAGACTTGGCCAAGGCTGACGAAGCGATGTTGTTTGGCACCACCAATGAGGTTATGCCCGTCGTGCAAATCAACGAGCGGCCCATCCGCGATGGACAACCGGGCCCCATCACCCGCCAGCTCCAAAAAGCATTTCGCGACTACGTGGCGGAATGCCAGCAGCGTGGTTGAGCTTGCGCCGCTCCCCCTGTGAAAACTGACCTGCTTGAACTGCCTGGGCTGAGCGTGACGCTGGACCGGTTGGTGTATGCACCCGAGCTGCCCGCCCCGCCCGACAAACCGCACTCCTTTGTCTATTTCATCAGCATCCACAACGGTTCCGACCGCACCGTCACCATCCGCGGCCGCAAGTGGGTGGTGACGAATGCGCAGGGCGAGGTGACGGTGATCGAGGGTGACGGCGTCGTGGGCGAGCAGCCTGAGCTGGCCCCGGGAGAGAAGTTCACCTACAACAGCCGGCACATTCTCGACACTCACCGTGCCATCGCCGAGGGCAGCTATTGGGGGGTGGATGACAGCGGGCAGCGAATCTTCGTGCGCATCCCGACTTTCGAAATGGTGACGCCCCCAAACTCCGGCCAGCAGGAAATGTGGGCCTGAGGGGGAAGATGGTCGGGACGACAGGATTTGAACCTGCGACGTCTTGGTCCCAAACCAAGTGCTCTACCAGGCTGAGCTACGTCCCGAACCGATGGAGTGGATAGTTCCCGCCCTGCTGACGCGGTGCAATCCCATTCCGCATCAGATGATGTCGACTTCCCGTCGCTCATCCTAACGGCATTTCGCGGTCACTTCGGCGCTATGGGCGACTGCTTGGGCCCGGGCCAAGGCTTGGGGCAATCAAACTGGGCCAGACTGGTTTTGGGGACCGAGCCCATGGGGACGGGCTATGTGACGAAGCCGTTCACGAAGCATGTCCGAGCGTAAAATGTCACGTTCCTCAGCCCCGAGTTTTTCAGTGTGCTGCCGTTGCAGGTGCGCGGGCTGGGTGAGAAGGAAGAGTTCATCGGTCAACGCACGCGTCAGTTTCTCGAAGAGACCCAGCTCGCCCCCCAGCCGCAGGAGCGAGAGCAGGTTCATGGTTTCCTTGGAGGTGATGGTGTGCGCATTGGCCAGAATGCCATAAGCCCGACCGATGTGGTTCAGGATGATCTTGGGCTTTTGCTCAAGCAGCAGCTGGCGGGCGTTTTCCTCGTCTTCGATGATCTGCAAGAGCGCCTTGCTGATGCGCTCGATGATCTGGGATTCCGATTCGCCCAGAGTCATCTGATTCGAAACCTGAAATACATTGCCGAGCGCCTCCGTGCCCTCGCCGTAAAGGCCGCGCACGGCGAAGCCCAACTTGTTTGAGGCGTTGATGACCCGGGTGATGTCCTCCGCGAGAACCAAACCGGGCAGGTGCAACATGGCGCTGACGCGGATTCCCGTGCCGAGGTTGGTGGGGCAGGCGGTGAGGTAGCCCAGCTCAGGCGAAAAGGCGAAATCGAGCTTTGGCTCGAGCGTGGAGTCAACGGCGTCGATGGCCTGCCAGCAGGCCTTGAGCTGCAAGCCCGGGCGCAGCGCCTGCATGCGGAGATGATCCTCTTCATTGATCATCACGCACACGCTTTCCTCCTGATTGACGACCAGTCCGCTGCCGGCGCCCTTGGCGGCGTGCTCGCGGCTGATGAGGTGGCGCTCGACGAGAATTTGTTTGTCGAGCGGGGACAGCTCATCCATCGCGGCAGCAAAGTGCGGGGAAAGCTGCGGCAGGCTTTCAACAGCGGGCTTGACCATCTCCAGCACGCGCAGCCGGTCGGGCTTTTTCGCCCAGGCTGGAAACGGCTGCTTCCGCAGGTTACGGGCCAGGCGAACCCGACTGGACATGACGATATGGTCACTGGGGCCGGTCCGCTGACACGCAACGGACACCGGAGCGAGAAAATCGTGTATGGTCATGGGAGTGGAGCGTTTGTTTCTCGCGTTTAAGCGGGGGCACCGATAGGCCTGCGTGATAATCCTACGGCAGGGTCAAAGCCGAATGCCCGCAGGCTACTTCATCCGTTTGATCTCATCCCGCAACTGGGCCGCTTCCTCAAATCTTTCTTCCTCGATGGCTTTTTCCAAACGCTTCTGAAGCTGCTTGAGTTTCTGTGCTTCGGCACGCGATTGCTGGAGCGCGGCAGGGACCTTGCCAGTGTGCCGGGTGCCCCGGTGCATGGTCTTGAGCATGGTCTCCAAGCCTTCGCCAAAGGTCGCGTAACAATCAGCACAGCCAAAGCGCCCGGCTTTTTTGAAATCCGCCTGGGAGTAACCGCAGGTCGGACACTTTAACCCAACTTCCGGAGCAGCCTCAGCCTGCACCATCGCAGCCACTTCTTCGGTGACCTTGCCGAGCAGGACCTCGGTGAGGGAGAAATTGGTCGGATCGTCCACGCCCTTTTCCTTCGAGCAGTCCTCGCAAAGGTCCAGCTTCTGCATCTTGTCCCTGACGATCTTGGTCAGGTGGACCTTGGCTTCGTTTTGTTTGCAGACGTTGCAGAGCATACTTACTTGGTGCCAATCGAACGTGGCTTCCAAGAGCAGACGTTGACGTGCGGGGGGAGTATTAGTCCGATCATCAAGACTAAGAGGAAGATCAACCCGAGGATGCCGAAAACACGGTCAAGCGGGTCGAACCAGTTTGGTTTGCGCAGCTTCATTACGTGAGATGTGCGGATGCTGCCTCAAATTGGCTCGCCGCTCACCTTAGTCAAGGCGTGGTATTTCTCGATGAGCTGCTTGGACAACGGCCCCGGCTGGCCGGTGCCGATGACGCGGCCGTCGATCTTGACCACGGGAATGATTTCCGCACCGGTGCCGGTGAGGAAGCACTCGTCGGCGTTGTAGAGATCGTAGCGGGTGAGGTTCGGCTCGCCGGTCTTCAAGCCCAGCTCGCGGCCGAGGTCCAGCGCCGTCGCGCGCGTAATGCCGTAGAGCGCGCCGGCGGAAAGCGGCGGGGTGAGCAGCTCGTTGCCCTTGATGATGAAGAGATTGTCGCCCGTGCATTCAGCCACGTAGCCATCGGCGTTGAGCATGATGGCTTCCTCGACGCCCGCGTTGTTGGCCTCGATCTTGGCCAGGATGTTGTTGAGGTAGTTGAGCGACTTGATGGCCGGGTTGACGGAGTTGTGCAGGTTGCGTGTGGTCGCCACAGTCACAATATCCATGCCGCGCTGGTATAGCTCGGGCGGGTAGAGCTGGATTTTCCCGGCGATGATGATGACCGATGGGTTCTTGCAACGGTTCGGGTTGAGGCCCAGCGTGCCCACGCCCCGGGTGACCACGAGCCGGATGTAGCCGTCGGTGATCTTGTTCTTTCGGCAGGTGTCCACCACGGCTTTCGTCATCTCGGCCGGGGTCATGGGTATGGTGAGAAGGATGGCCTTGGCGGAGTAGTAGAGGCGGTCGATGTGCTCCTTGATTTTGAAGACCCGGCCGTGATAGGCGCGAATTCCCTCGAAGATGCCGTCGCCGTAGAGCAGCCCGTGGTCGAACACGGACACCTTGGCCTTCGCCTCGTCGTAAAATTTTCCGTCGATATAGACTTTCATGTCAAAAGGTTCGCGAAGCGTAGGGGAACGCTCGGAAGCCGCGCAACTCAGGAATTGGCACCCTTCGGCTTGCCTAAACTCAGTTTTGCTGGTCTTGTTCGGCCACACTCGGTCAGCACCATGTGAAAACCGCTCTCGTCATTGACGACGACCCCATAGTCTTGGCGGTCCTCGCCCGCACTTTGGAAGATTGTGGCTGGCGGGTCCTGCAAGCGGACGACGGGGATAAGGGCATTGAACTGGCCCTCGCTGAACGGCCGGACATCGTCATCTCTGACCTGCTCATGCCGCGGGTTAATGGCTATCAGGTCTGTCGCGCCATCCGGGCCAACCAAGCCTATTTTCCGCAGCCTCGCCTCATTGTCATCTCCAGCAGCAACTACGCCGCCGACCGCACCAACTCGATCGAGGCCGGCGCGGACGACTTCCTCCTCAAGCCGATCAAGCCGGCCGAATTGCTGCACCTCCTGGAACTCGAGGGCGGCACCACCTTCATCCGCAAGACCCCGGCGATCAGCAAGTCCGAGACGCCTCCGGACACCACGTATTTCCGTCGGGCCATCGGCACGCCACCCACCGTGCGCTTTTGGGGCGTGCGCGGCTCCATCGCCACGCCGGGCGACTCAACGCTCAAATACGGCGGCAATACCACCTGCGTGGAGGTCCGCGCCGACGGCGAACTCATCGTCCTCGACGCCGGCACCGGCATCCGCAACCTCGGCCGAAAGCTCGCCGCCGAGTTCAGATCCACGCCCATCGAGGTAAGCCTGCTCATTTCGCACACCCACTGGGACCACATTCAGGGCTTCCCCTTCTTCATCCCCGCATACAGCCCAAACAATCAGGTCCGCATCATGGGTTATGAAGGGTCTCGCATTGGCCTCCAGAGCGTCCTGAGCAGCCAGATGGAAAGCCCTTTCTTCCCCGTCTCCATGCAGCAGATGCCCGGATACCTTCAGGTCGAGGAACTGAAGGAAATGGAGTTCAACATCGGCAAGGTCAGGGTCCGCGCCGCCTTCATGAACCACCCCGGTGTCTGCGTTGGTTACCGGCTCGAAACCAGTGGAGGCTCCATCGCCTTCCTCCCGGACAACGAGCCGCACTCACGCCTGCGCATGGCTCCCGTCACCGACAGCGCCCAGTCCTACGAAGTGCTTGCCTTCGCCCAGAAGCAGGACGAGAAGCTCATCGATTTCATCCGCGACTGCGACGTCGTCATCATGGATTCCCAATACGACGCGGCGGAATACAAGTCCCACATCGGCTGGGGTCACACCTGCGTGGACGACGCCGTCGCCCTCGCCGTGATCGCCAAGGTCAAGAAACTCTTCCTCTTCCACCACGACCCCGACCACGACGACGCCAAGGTGGACAGCATGCAGGACTGGGCGCGAGAACTGGCCGCCATCCATGGCAGCAGCCTAGACGTGGAAGCCGCCCGCGAAGGCGTCGAGGTGGTCCTGAACCGAGCGCAAAAGTAGCTCTCCACCGCTATGGCTGCGCTGCGGGCAGCTTGGCGAACGGACACCAGCCTGGTTCGTCCCCGGCTCGGCCAAAGCAGCGCTCCGGCCGCCACATTTGACGCCGCACACCCCCTCATTCGATGCCGGAGCGGGCGTGTTTTGCCCGCGGTGAACTTTGACCTTCCCGGGACCGTGACGTCCGCCTACAGTTTTCCCGACTCAAGTCGGCTTGGATGGCGTAAAACGCCCTGCGGGGCACGGTGTTGTGATTGATGAGCAACGGTAAACAGCCGCGTGTTTTGTCCGTGGATGATGCCGGAGCCTTGCACGAGGCTCTGCGTGCAGTCGTCGCTGCCAGTGCCGGTGGATCGGTTCTCTCGGTGACACCGGCGAAATTGGCTGAAGCCCTTGAAATCGCCCGAATCGAAAGGGCGGCCGAACAACCTTTCTCGGTGGCCTTCATCGCACTGCCGCCGGTGGCGACTTCAGCCGCAGTTGAAGTAGCCGCGCAATTGGCCCACGAAGACGGTGACCTGCAACTGGTTCTGTGCCGGACGGGGCCCATCCCCTCGCTGGAGGCAACGTTGGAGGCCAGATTTGGCATTGCGGACCGCGTTATCCTGACGCATCCGCCGTTCCACGCCGACGAAGCAGGCCGCCTGATTCGCGCGCTGGCCGGCAAGGCCGAACTGCATCGTGAACTGCGCGCCGCGCGCGCCTCAACCGCCTCGCTCCACCGGGACCGCTTCGCCGCCCAGACGGCCGAGAAGTCGGGCTTTGCCCAGGAAGCGCAGTTCGAGCGCGCCTTGATGGACACCTTTCTGGCCAACGTGCCGGACGCCGTCTACTTCAAGGATCTTGAATCGCGTTTTGTCCGCGCCAGCCACTCGCTCGCCAGGCGGGTGGGCTGCGATGATCCCAATGAACTGGTGGGCAAGAGCGATTTGGACCTGTTCAGCGAAGAGCACGGCATGGCGGCGTTTACCGATGAACAGGAGGTTGTCCGCACCGGCCGGCCCATCCTAGGAAAGATCGAGAAGGAGACCCTGGCCGACGGTCGCTCAACGTGGGTGCTGACCTCGAAGCTCCCGTGGCGCAACCCGGCGGGCGCGGTGATTGGCACCTTCGGCATCAGCAAGGATATTTCCGCTCTCAAGCGCGCCGAGGAAGACCTCCAAAATGCGAGCGACATGCTCCAGGCGCTCCTCGATAACGTCCCCGACCGCATCTACTTCAAGAACGCCCAGTCGCGATTCATCAAGGTGGGCGGTGCGCTGGTCAAACGCCTCGGCATGACCTCGCCCGAGCAGGTCGTGGGCAAGACGGACTTCGACTTCCACCCGCCGGAGCTGGCCCGGCAGTTTGTCCATGATGAGGAGCACATCATGGCCACCGGCGAAGCGATCATCGCGAAAGTGGAAAAGCAGGTCGGGCCGGACGGCGAGCCAATCTGGGCCTCGGTGACCAAAGTGCCCATCTACGACCGCATCGGGCAGATCGCCGGCATCATTGGCATTTCCCGCGACATCACGGCGCTCAAACGTGCGGAGGATGAGTTACAGCAGAAGAGCAAGGAGCTGATCGACGCCTCACGGCTTGCCGGCATGGCAGAGGTCGCCACCGGCGTGCTGCACAACGTGGGCAATGTGCTCAACAGCGTGAACGTCGCCGCCACCCTGGTCAGCGACATGGTCCGCCGCAGCAAAGCCGCCAATTTGGCCCGGCTCGCCGCGATGCTGAAGGAGCATGGACAGGATCTCGGCGCCTTTCTCACACAGGACGAGAAGGGCCGGCAAATTCCCGGGTATCTCGACCAGCTGGGAAAACACCTTGCCGAGGAACAGCAATCCCTGCTCCGCGAACTGGACGAGATGCGGAAGAGCGTGGACCACATCCGGGACATCGTGGCCACCCAGCAGGGCTATGCCAAAGTGGGCGGCACGGTCGAGCCCATTGTCCCCGCCGACCTGGTGGAGATGGCCCTCCGCATGCAGTTGACCGCGCTGACCCGCCATGACGTGACGGTCAACCGCCAATACAGCCCGGTGCCCACCGTGCTCGCGGAGAAGCACAAGGTGCTCCAGATTCTCAACAACCTCATCCGCAACGCCAAGCAGGCCATGGAGGCCAACCTGGACGGCAAGAAGCACCTGACCATCCGCATCGCCCCCAACGGCCGCGGCGGCGTAAGCATCCAGGTGCTCGACAACGGCATGGGAATTGCCCCAGAAAACCTGACCAAGATTTTTGGCCACGGCTTCACCACCCGCAAGGCAGGCCACGGCTTCGGCCTGCACAGCGCCGCCCTCGCCGCCAAGGAAATGGGCGGCGCACTGACCGTCCACAGCGAGGGCATCGGCAAGGGCGCAACCTTTAGCCTCGATTTGCCGGCCCAACCCAAAGAGGAGAAGACAGCTTGAGCAGCATCCCAGAAAACAAGCGAATCCTGATCATCGACGACAACCGCGCGATCCACGAGGACTTCCGCAAGGTGCTTACCGACACCACGGGTGGAAGCAGCATGGACGCCGCGGAGGAGGCGCTGTTCGGGGACGCCGTCGCCAGCCAGCCCAAGCGGGTCACCTTCCAACTCGAATATGCCGCGCAGGGTTTGGAGGGCGTGGAAAAAATCCGGCAGGCCCGCGAGGCCGGCTCACCCTTTGCGATGGCGTTCGTGGATGTGCGGATGCCCCCCGGCATCGATGGCATAGAGACGACCGTCAAACTGTGGGGGGTCGCGCCTGACACCCAGATCGTCATCTGCACAGCCTATTCTGATTACTCCTGGGACGAGATGATTGCCAAAGTGGGCTACTCCGACCGGCTCGTCCTGCTGAAGAAGCCCTTCGACAATGTGGAAGTCCTCCAATTGGCGTGCGCCCTGACCGAAAAGTGGCGGCTCGCTCAGGAGGCCAAACTCAAGCTGGAACAGCTGGAACGCATGGTCGCCATCCGCACTTCTGAGCTGCGCAATTCCATGGAACTGCTCCAGCAGAGCGTGAACAACTACAAGCGCACGGAGCAGCGCCTGCGCCGCAGCGAGGAACGCTTCCGGCTGATCACGGAGAACGCCGCCGACCTCATCATCGTCGTGGACGGCACCGGCCGGCCGCAATACCTCAGCCCCTCGGTGATCCACGCTCTGGGCTACGGGGCCGAGGAACTTCTACGCGGCTCCCTGTTCAGCCTCGTTCACCCCGAGGACCGCAACCTGACCGTCGACACCTTGAAATCAGCCCTGCGCCAAAGCACCGACCAGGTGCTCGAATACCGCCTCCAGCACAAACAGGGGTATTGGCGCAAGTTCGAGGCCCACGCGAGCGTGGTGCGCGAAAGCGACTCCAACGCGGGCAATCTCGTGCTCGTTTCACGGGACATCACGGAACGCGACCGCGCGGAGAAGGAAAACTTCCGCCTCGCCATCCAGCTGCAGCGCTCCAGCGAGACGGGCAACCCCGGCACTATGGCTGCGATGATCGCTGCAGAAATCGGCCCGCTGCTGGAAATCGTCCGGGACAAAGTCCGTTTCGCCGAGGATGCCGCCCGTCAGTTGCTGCCCCTCCTCAACGCTGACAAGGCACTGCTCGCGGCGGCAACCGCCAACAAGCTGACTCCGGAGATTCTCGGTCAGGCAGCCGCTGCCGACCGCGCGATCGATGCCGACTACCTCGCGGCGGAAGTGCCGAAGGCCCTGGGCCAGTGCCAGGCGAACATCGAGCGCATTGCGGACGTCATCGCGGACATCCAGGCCGGCAGCTCCGATTGAACGCGCTGCGGTGCTTCAGGCAGTGAGCCGCAGATACGCCCGACTACCGGCGGGAGCCTCCACGACGGCGACGGCCGGGCTCTGAGCGCCCGCAGGCAAGTGCGCAAGCGCATTAAGCCGATGGACGGTGATGAGCTCCCCCACCGGGAATTCCACATCCTCCCCCTGCCCTCCCACCCGCGCAGACTCCACCACCAGGTCGCCGGGCTGCAACTGCGCCTGCGCCTTCTGCTTCACCACCACCGGCGTGGCAGAGAGCGAGGCATGAATGATCAACTCACCCGAGGTGAGCACAAACCGCCGGCCCGGATTGCCGTCGACTCGGGGCAAAGCCTCGCTGCGAGCCGCCAGCGGTGGGAGCACAGGCACCAGGCCAAGCGCGCGCTTGGCGGAGTCAAGACTCCGGGTGCCAAACAGCAGGTGAACGACCTCCGCGAGCACGCCGAGCAGTTCGTGTTCAGAATTGGCTGACCGGCGCAGCACCGCACGGCAAAGCGAGTGTGCGCCCCCCCGTGTGATGTCCAGCCGGGCGTCCAACCAAACCCCGTCGCGCTTGATGTAGGCAGACTGCACTACGGAAAAATCGGTGGTGCCCGGCAGCGCGGAATTCCCTTCCAGCCGGGCCGGTCCCAGCCCGATTTCACGGACGGCCTCGCACAAGGCTGCGCCGAGATCAAGCTGCGCAGCCGGGGCGTCCACCGGCGGGTTCGTCGCGCCCGCCGCCGGGGTGGGCACCCGCGTGGCCGAAGTGGCCACCTGATTGCCGGCCATTTCCCCAAGCATCTTGTGCTGGCGGATCAGCGCATCGTATTCGGCGATGGTCTTGCGGAGCTGGGCCTCGTAACTGAGCGTGCGCAGGGCCACTCGCAGGCGGGCCTGAAGTTCGGTGAGGTCGCACGGTTTGACGATGTAGTCGTCGGCCCCGGCATCCAGGCCCTTGACGATGTCGAGCTTGCTGTTCCGTGAACTGAGCAGGATGACATAGGTCCGGACGGGCTGTTTGATGGCGCGCAGGCGGGCGCAGACCTCCGGGCCGGTCATGCGTGGCATCATCCAATCGCAGATCGCCAGGGGCGGGGCGGCGGGGGTCTGCAGAACTTCCCATGCCGCCGCCCCATTCTGCACCATCAGGGACTCGTAACCAAAGCGGGAGAGGAAGCTGGCGATTATCTTCCGGCTGATTTCATCGTCGTCGGCGAGCAGAATTTTCATGGACGCAAGCACATGGTAGGCGATGCAGCCCGGGAGCAAAGCCCAAAGCATCCAGCGCAGGCATTGCCAACGGCGCACGGCCCGCTAGCCTCGGGTCATGCTGACCACGCGCAAGTTCCTGCAAGGCATCTCCCTGTCCCTCGCCGCCCCGGCCGCCTTCACCGGCTGCGCCTCGCTGGGCACCAACGAGCCGCTGTGGACGCCCCGCGCGCTCACGCAGCCCGGCGAGTTCACCCCTGGAATCGAAGGCCCGTGCTGCGACCGCGAGGGCAACATTTACGCCGTCAACTTCGCGAAGCAGCAGACTATCGGCCGGACCACGCCCGCCGGCCGCTCGGAAATCTTCGTCACGCTGCCCGGCCCGAGCACCGGCAACGGCATCGTCTTCGACCGCGCGGGCTTTATGTATGTGGCGGACTACGTCGGCCACAACGTCCTGCGGGTGGACATGCGGACCCGGGAGATTTCCGTGTTCGCGCACAACCCACAGATGAACCAGCCCAACGACCTCGCCATCGCGCCCGACGGGACGCTCTTCGCCAGCGACCCGAACTGGAAGGACGGCACCGGCCAGCTCTGGCGCATAGACCGCGACGGTAAGACCACGCGGCTGGCGACGGGGATGGGCACGACCAATGGCATTGAGGTCAGCCCTGACGGCCAGCGCCTCTATGTGAACGAGAGCGTGCAGCGGAACCTGTGGGCCTTCGACCTCACGCCGGACAAGTCACTCACGAACAAGCGCCTGCTACGGAAGTTCCCCGACCATGGCTTCGACGGCCACCGCTGCGACGTGGACGGCAATCTCTACATCACCCGCTACGGCGAAGGCGTCGTGGCGGTCGTATCCCCGAAGGGCGAAATCCTCCGCAAAGTGCCCGTGCTCGGCCCGCGCCCCAGCAACATCTGCTTCGGTGGCCCCGATGGGCGCACCGCCTACGTCACCGAGGTGGAGCACACGCGCCTCGTCGCCTTCCGCACGGAACGGCCCGGGCTGGCGTGGCAGCGATGGCGGGAGACGAAGGGATGAGAGCGGCATTCTAGGCCGCACTCATAGCAAAACTCCCGGGGAACCGGTGTATTACTTCCCCACCTTCGCCGGCTGGGGGGCTGGGCGCTTCTTGTGGTAGGGCGAGGACAGGTTGAAGTAGATGCCGCAGAGCGGCTTCTCCAACGTGGAGTCCTCCGGCGGCTGGCTGAGAATGATGGTCACCTGATTGTCGAGGGCGATGCCATGGCGCAGACCGGGCGCGCGGTTTTGATAGGCTTTGATCGCCTTTTCCACGAGCCGCTGGAGTGCGCCTTCGCAGTCTTCCGGCGTCTTGGCGATGCATACCACATACTTATCAAACGAGCGCAACGCCTCGGCCATCTCCGGCTTGAACATGTCCACAGTCAGGTCCATGGGGAGACGCTATCATGACACCCGCCCGCTGGGAAGGCGGAGATTGCACCCGACCCGGACTTGCGACGCTGTGCGCCGTCCGCCATCCTCAAGGACACAACTACCGACTATGCGAACCCTCCTTATCGGCATTGATTCCGGCACGCAATCCACCAAAGCCCTCGTCGTGGACGCAAAGTCCGGCAAGGTGCTCGGCAGCGCCGCCGCCGCCTACGACCTCCTCCCCAACCTCCCGCCCGGCGCGAAGGAGCAACACCCGCACACTTGGCGCGATGCGACCGCCGCCGCCATCCAGGGCGCGCTAAAGCAGGCCAAGGCCAAGGCCAGCGAAGTCGTCGCCATCGGCGTCAGCGGCCAGCAGCATGGCTTCGTTCCGCTGGACAAGTCCGGCGCGGTCATCCGCCCCGCCAAGCTCTGGTGCGACACTTCCACCATCGCCGAATGCGAGGAACTCACCGCCAAGCTGGGTGGCTTGAAGGGCGCGAGCAAGGCCGTCGGCAACGCGATTCTCCCCGGCTTCACCGTCCCGAAGATCCTCTGGCTTAAAAAGCACGAGCCGAAAAACTTCGCCAGGCTCGCCACCGTCCTGCTCCCGCACGACTACCTGAACTTCTGGCTCACGGGCGAGGCCGTCATGGAATACGGCGACGCCAGCGGCACCGCCCTCCTCGACGTGCGCAAGCGCAAGTGGTCCGACGCCGTGCTCAAGGCCGTGGGTGGCGACCTCGCCGCGAAGCTCCCCCGCCTCATTTCCAGCGACCAGCCCGCCGGCCAGCTCTGCACCGCGACCGCACAGGAACTGGGTTTGAACCCCGGCGTGCTGGTCAGTGCGGGCGGCGGCGACAACATGATGGGCGCCATCGGCACCGGGAACACGCGCGCGGGCATCGTCACCGCGAGCTTCGGCACGAGCGGCACCATCTACGCCTGCGCGGACAAGCCGGTCGTGGATCCCGCCGGCGAGATCGCCGCGTTCTGCGACAGCACGAACCAGTGGCTTCCCCTGCTCTGCACGATGAATGTCACCGTCGCCACCGAGATGATGCGGAAGGATTTCGGTTACACCCACGAGCAGTTCGAGGCCAAGGCCGCCAAGGTGCCCGCCGGCTCGCGCGGCCTGTTGCTGCTGCCCTATCTCGAAGGCGAGCGCACGCCGAACGTCCCCGACGGCTGCGGCACGATGATCGGCATCAACCCCGGCACGTTCACCGCGAGCCACTACTGCCGCGCCGCGTTCGAAGGCGTCACGCTGGGCATGAATTACGGTCTGCGCCGCCTCGCCGAACTCGGCGTGAAGGCCAAGCAGATCCGCGCCACCGGTGGCGGTGCCAATTCCAAGCTGTGGCGGCAGATCATGGCGGACGTGTTTAACGCCGAAGTTGTCACCCTCAAGGTTGGCGAAGGCGCGGCGTATGGCGCGGCGCTCCAGGCGCTCTGGTGCTGGCGTCGGCAAAAAGGTGAGAAGGCGAACATCGCCGACATCACCGACCAGTTCGTCACGCTGAACAAGGCTGAAACCGCCGAGCCGGACGCCAAGAACGTGGCGGTCTATCGCGAGCTGCAGGCGCTGCAGGACGACCTGTCGCGCTCGCTGCGCGGCGTGTTCAAACGGCACCGCGCCTTCGTGCTGCGCTGAGTCCGTGCCGGCGGTTTGCAACCGCCGTCCTTGAGGAGAAACAGTTCGAGGCGGTCCTGAGCTGTCCACGCACAACGCGGCGATTGCAAATCGCCGGCACGAGACCGTCACCGACCACCGCTGACTTGACCCGGCTTCACCGTGGCGCGGCGTTCCACCTCGGCGAAGACGCGGAGGAAGTTTTCGCCGAGGATTTTTCTTACATCGGCCTCGGAGTGGCCGCGTTTGAGAAGTTCGTAGGTGACGTTGGGAAACATGGAAACATCGCGCAGGTCGGCGGGCACAATCGAGATGCCGTCGAAATCCGAGCCAAGCCCGACGTGGTCCACGCCCACCACCTTGATGATGTGCTCGATGTGGTCGATCACCACGGACAGCGGCGTAACCGGCAGCTTCTCCTCCATGAGTCTGCGCCGTTCCGCCCGGAGGCGGGCGGGCTGTCCGCGCCATCGCTCGCGCAATGTGTCGAACTCCGGCTGCATCTGTTCAAGCAGCAGCGCAGTGCGCGGGTCAATGTAGCCGGGATAGAAATTCACCATTGCGATGCCACCGTTGGTGGCGATGCGCTTGAGCAAGTCATCGGGGATGTTGCGCGGATGCGGCGCGAGGGCGCGGGCGGAGGAATGCGAGGCGATGATGGGTGCCGTCGAGAGGTCGAGGACATCGCTCATCGTTTTGTCGGAGACGTGCGAGACATCCACCATCATGCCCAGCCGGTTCATTTCGCGGACGACGGACTTCCCAAAATCGGACAGGCCATTGTGCTTGGGCGGCGCGGTGGAGGCGTCAGCCCAAGTGGTCGCCTGCATGTGGGTAAGCGTGAGGTAGCGCACCCCGAGGCGGTGGAAGGCGCGCAACGTCGCGAGCGAATCCTCGATGGCCGCGCCGTTCTCCGCGCCGAGCAAAGCGGCGATGCGGCCGGATTGCTTGGCCGCACGGATTTCCGCCGCCGTGGTGCAGAGAACGAGATCATTTGGATGCCGCTCGATCTCGCGATGCGTGGCGTCAATCACCGCGAGCGCACGGCGCGTGGCGGCGTTGTTCGTCACAAACTTGTTGTCCACATAGATGGCGAAGAACAGCGCGCTCACGCCGCCCTCGCGCAGGCGGGGCAGGTCGGTGTGGTGCTTGCCGGCGGAAGGCGTGGCGAGGTCATACCCATCGTCGGTCATCGCGCTCGTGATGTCATTGTGCCCGTCCACGACGATGGCGGAACGGTGCAGGGCCAGGGCACGCTGCCACAGGGCTTCGTCACGGGGTTCGGCGGCGGGAGCGGAGATGACGGGACTGGTCACAAACATGAAAAGCAGCGCCGCAAGGAAACCAGGGAATGCCGTTCCAGCGGACATGAGGTAGATCGTGGCGGAATGCGGGCCGCTTGCCCAGCCGGTTTTGACGGGGGACACGCGGCCTCATTGGGGTTGCGACTCGAACCTTCTATGTCCCAAGAAAGTCAAATACCGCCAGCCGTCCCCCCTCCTCCAGCGACAGCAGCACCCGCAGGCCGGACGTGAGTTCCACTGCGTGACCGTGACGAAGGTAATCCGGCTGGTCCACGAGCAGCATGTCGGCGTTGCTTTGGTTCACGAGGAACCACTTGCCTTGGTGGAACGTGAAATACGCCACCGGGTCGCGCTTGGCGTCCAGCGGGGAGACGTTCGACCGCGCGTGCCAGGGGTAGAGATATTGGCCGTTCCACACGGTCAGCGAATGCTCGTCGTCCTTGAAGTCCAGCGTGTCGCTCCCCGGCCGCTTGATGTGCCGCAGGAAGCTCGCGACCGGCACCGGGGCCGGCAGTTTCCTTCTGCTGAACGGACACTCCAACGGCAGGCCCGGCGCGACGATGAACCAGTTCCGCCCGTCCGGGCTCGGGTGAATCAGGTCGAGCGTCTTCTGCAAGCCCTTCTCCCACTCGCTCGCCGCGGCGCGCAAGTGCGGCGTGTGCAGTCCGGTCACGAACGTCTTCTCAAAAAGCTTCTCCAGATACGGGCCGAGCCGCTGCACGGGGATTTCCGGCGCGGGCTTCAGGTGATTGCTCCGGTCCTGCGGGTGCTCCACGTAAAGCGCCTGCGCGCCCATGCTCAACAGGTCGTCCTCCTCCGGCGACCGCGTGCTGCGCACCTTCGGCCCCGCGAGCGGATGCCGCAGCAGCAGTGTCTCGTAAATCAGCACCGCCAGCGCGTGCAGGTCCGTCTCGATGCTCGGCTGTTTCCGCCCGGCGACGACTTCGGGCGCGATGTATCCCGGCGTGCCCATCACCGTGGGCGGCGCGAGGCCGGGCACCACGAGCGAATCGCAATCAATCACGCAGGCGTCGCCGCCCTTCGGGTCAATGAGCACGTTGTTGTGCGAGAGGTCGGAATGCGCGAGGCCGGCGAAGTGCAACCGCCGCACGCCGCTGGCCATGAGCCAGCAGCACTGCAAGTAAGTCAGCAACGTCCCGCGCTCCTCCTCAGGCACGAGCTTGCGGGCCTTTGCGCCGGTGAACCAACGGCCCTTTTTCTCGCGCGTGTTGCCGGTGCGGTCTTTGAAGAAGAAATTTCCCCGGTAAGCCGGCACCACGACGCCGAGCACCGGGCGGTGGAGGTTGTGGCGTTTGATGAAGTCGGCGGGGAGCGTTGGGTCATTGTCCACCACGCCGACGGGCCAGCAGAACCGTTTCTTCCAGTAGTCGGCCTGCGCGCCGCCGACGGTGGGGTTGTAGGCGCCGAGAATCTTCTCCAGCCGCCGCCGCCGCTCGCCGGGGTCGTGGACTTGGCCGTAAAAAAAGGCGATGACGTGCTGTTTGTCTTTGGTGAAGAAGACGATTTTTTCGCCGCCGCTGGCGAGCGGTTCGGCGTCGAACTCCACCGTGCTGCCGTCCGTGAGCCGGGCGCGGAGGAAAGTCTGGTGCAGCTTGGGCGGCAACGGTGGCGGCGCGGGCGGCGGAGAAGCGGGTTTGGAGAGGAGAGCCACGGATTAACGGGGAAAAAATTCTTTAGCCACAGATGGAACACAGATGAAACACAGATGGAGAGAGGCGGCAGACCGATGGAGCCGCAGGCTCCATTCCACATCTGTGTTCCATCTGTGTTCCATCTGTGGCTAAAAAGAAATCTGCGGCGGCAGCCGATGCAGCACGGCCACAGTGCGGTCGTCGTTCTCGCCGCGCTTCTCGAACTCCAGCCATTGCGCCAGTCCCCACGCGGCGGACTCCTGCAACAGCGGGGCGGGCTGCGGCGGCTGCGCCTTGAAATCCGGCAGCGGTGCGGTCACGCCCGGGTAGAACTGGCGGAAGATGGCCCCGGCCTGCTTCTCCAGCGGATAAAACGGATCCTCGATGCCATCGCTGCACAGGAGGATGCACTCCACGGCGGCAACGTCGCTGGTCACGTCCACGCGCTTCGCTTTCTCGCGGGCGCAATCGTCAGGGACGAAGCAACTGACCTCGCCGCTGTGCGTGCCGCTGTCGCTCGCGCCGAGGCGGGCGGTGCACTGGTCTTTGCGCAGCAGGCAAATCGCGCCGTCGCCGATTTGATTCGTGAGGAGGAGTTCGTGTTGCGCGCCGCGATAGTGGAGCGCGGTCAGCAGGGTGCAGCGGAAGTCTTTCGGCTGCGCGCCGGATTTCTTCGCCAGCTCCACGAGCGCGTCCGTCGCAGCCACGGCGGCGGCGGTCACTTGCGCGGCGAGAAAGTCCTTCAGCTTCCCCGCGTCGGCGGCGATGGCGGGGTCCACGGCAGCGGTCGCGGCGAGAAGAAATTCCACCACCCGATCCGCAGCGACGTGGCTCCCAATGCGGCTGTGCTGACAACTGCCCGCGCCATCGGAGACGCAGAGGACGGTAGCGCGGTCATGGGCATCGAAGGCGAGTGAGTCTTCGCGGTGCGTGCCACCGTTGGCGTGCATGCGTCCGCGACGCGATGCGCCCGCCGCGCGCCAGCCGGGGAGGACGCGCTCGAAGGCTACCGCGTCCGCCGCCGCGACCTTCCGCAACTCCGGAGCCTGCGCGGCGATGGCGGGTGGGCACCAAGGCTCCTTCGCCGGGAGATTTTTCCAGGTGGCAGGCTTGGGGGCGGCGGGGGCGGGTGCCGGGCTGGGAGTCCCGCCTTTAGGCGGTTGGGACGCCGAGCCGCCTGAAGGCGGGACTCCATGCGGCACGTTGGCGGTCGAGCGCGCTCCCTCGCCCTCGGAGGGAGAGGGCTGGTGTGAGGGTGAAGACGGGGGAATCTTGGCGGGTGCGGGGGCACTGGAACCAAGCGGCTTTTCTCCCTCACCCCGTCCCGGGTCCGCTGGGAGAGGGGGAGACGCCGGCAGCGCTGGTGCGGAGGGAACCTTCACTTTGTCCGCCGGGGCGGAGACCACTGCACTAGCCGGGACGGTCACGGCGATGGTCGGGGCCTGGAGTTTGACCTCCTCGCGCGGGATGAAGACGGTGGCCCCAGAGTCGGCGATGTTCGGCGGGAGCTTGGCGGGACGGTCGGGAGCCTTGGAGGCAGCATGGGTGGAGGTTTCCAGCCTAGGATTGGCCTTTTCCGATGCAGAGGAATGCGATGAAGGGGTATTTCCTGTGGTTTCCTGTGCTTTAGAAACGATTTCCGGTGTTGCTAAGGGCGTTTCCTGTGTAGTTGAGGCTATTTCCGCAGCGGAAGGTGCCAAGTTTCCTGCCGCAGACGCCTCCCCTACTGTGGAAGAAGCCTTCCCGACCGCCGCAGATGCCAAGTTAGCTGCGGAAGACGGCTGGTTAGGATCGGAAGCTGACTCGGTGGCAGCGGAAGACGGCTTGGATGCGACCGTAGTGGGCTGGGCAGCGGGTTCCGATGGCTGGGGAGCAGCGCCTTGGCCATCGGCTGGCTTGTCGGCCTTGGATTTGCGGAACCAGTCAAGCATGGCGGGGACGGAAGGGATGGTTCCGGGCGCGGGCCGGCGTAGCCGTCGAACGACAGTAGCCGTGGGTGGAGCGACGCGTAGCGAGCGGAACCCACGGAAGCGCGGGAAAGGGACCGGCACCGCGTAGCGGTGCGACACCGGGGCGAGGGGAGCGGTTGAGTTGAGCCGCTACGCGGTTCCCATCCGTTGGGCGGGCGGTTCCGTGGGCTGCGTCCGCGAGGCGGACTTCACCCACGGCTACGGTTGTGCCGCCCCTGCCGGGGCGGTGGGCAGGGGTGCGAGGGAATTGGGGGAGGCAGCGGCGCAAGTGGCCGTTCTCCCTCACCCTAGCCCGGGTCCGCTGGGAGAGGGGATTCGCTGTGGAGCGGCGGGAGAGGCCGTGCCGGCGATTTGCAATCGCCGTCGAGCGGGTGCTGAGGCGAGGGCAGTGGTCGGCGCGAAGGGAACTGCGGACGGCGGTTGCAAACCGCCGGCACGGGCCGGCGGTGCTCCCTCGGACCCGAGGCGGACGGACGCCCTCACTCGCCCAGCGGGAGGAGTGAAATGCTAACCGCAGGATGCCAGTCAACCCGCTAGGCCGCTGACTGGGATAGCTAGTCATTAGCGGAGTGGCGTCGCAATTCCCAGAATATGCCAATGGTGAGTCCCAAGACGATCACAGCACCACCAAGTGTCCTCCCCAAAAGGCCGTCATGCATGGCGTCGGTGATTTTCACGTATGCGAAAATGGAACCTATGCTAGGCAACACAGCCCGCCAATAAGTGAAGATTGAAAAGCCCCAAAAATCCACGGTCACCTCACGGATGAATCACAATCTGCGGCGGGGGCGGCGGGAGGGCGATACCTTCCGCAGGCACCGTGGGCGCGGTGGGGGCACCGGGCACGGGCGGCATCGCGCCGGGGGTCGGAGCGGGTGCGCCGATTTTCTGGCTGGTCTGCTTGATGGAGGCGCTGACCCACTTGAAGAACTGCTTGAAGGCGTCGGGGGTCATTTCCTTCATCACGAGGACGGTCTCGGTGCAGTGCTTGAGCACGGCGGGGTCGGCCTTTTCGCCGCAGGCCACGGCGATGAGGTTGCCGGGGCGGCGGGCTTTGACGGTGGCGGCGTGGGCTTCCCAGTCGTCGGTGGGCTCGCCGTCGGTGAAGATGAAGATGAGGGGCTTCCAATCGCCTTTCTTCTCGGGGGTGGTCTTCTGGACTTCGCGGTCAATGCAGTCCATGAGGAGCTTGAGGGCCGCGCCGAAGGAGGTGGTGCCGCCGGCCCGGATGTCAGGCGGGTTGAAGCTGCACAGCTCGGTGAGGGGGACGACTTGCTGGGCGTTGGCGTCGAAGGTGATGACGCTGAGGTAGGCGCACTCGACGGCGGAGGGGTCGCCCATCAGCTCGCTATGGAGAGAGCGGATGCCGGACTTCACGGACTCGATGGGGGCGCCGTTCATGGAGCCGGAGCAGTCGGCGAGGATGTAAACGGGGAGGCGGCGGACGGACATGGTGTGGCCTTTCGGTTAAGTGGTTGAGTGCTGGAGCGGAGTGTCGGGAGAAGCCCGCGCGGGAGGCAAGGAAAAGTGTTACGGGGCGGGCTGCCGCGGCCGCGCGACGGACGGTCACTTCGCCGGCTGGAGGAAGTGCTGGAAGAACGCGACGAGCTGGGCGTTGGACTCGTCGTTGGGCGAGTGCTCCTTGCGATTCGTCATCGCGACGCGCTGCTTCACGCCGAGCAGCTCATTCACGGCGATGGTGTGGTTCAGCGGGATCCATCGGCTGGGCGGGTCTTCGCTGCCGCCGCTCACAAGGAACGGCCGCGGAGCCATCAGCGCGTGGACTTCGTGGAGGTCGCGGCCGGTCTCCATCATCACCTTGTAAGCGCCGGTGCGCGGGCTGTCGGGACGGATGAGGCCGGGCTTGCGCGTGACCTGCGGGTCGCGGCCCAGATACCACGGCTCCCAGTAGTTCACGTTCGAGCGGGGTTCGTCGAAGACGATGCCGGGATCGCTCCACGCGGCGGCGGCGAACTTGTCATAGAAGCATGAGGCGAACATCGCCCACTTGCCGCCGTAGCTGTGGCCGGCCACGCCGATGCGCTTGGCGTCCACCTGCGGGAGATTCGCCAGCGCGTGCCAGCAGTTCGCGCCGATGTAGCCGAGGAAGGAGAGCGGCTGCCAGACTTCTCGGCCGGGTTCAGGCTTGCGGGCGTCGCCGCCGGGCGAGCCGATGCTGAGGGAGACAAAGCCCTTGCGCGTGAGCTGCGCGGCGAAGTCGCGGCCCGGATTTTTCCCGAGGCCAATGCTCGTCTCCGGCTCGTAGAACGGCACAAGCACGGCGGCGAACGGCCCGTTGCCATCGGGGATGAGCAGCCACGCCTCGCCGCTGACATTCGGCGCGAGTTCGAGGCGCACGCGATGCTGGGTGAAGTTGTCGCGGCGGCTGTGGGAGAGGTATTCGAGCTTCGGCTTTTCCAGCACGGGCGGCCATGCGCCCATGAGGCCGTGCCATTGGGCGAGAATCTCCGCGCGGCGGCGCGGCCAATCGGCGGCGGATTTCACGCGCGAACCGTCGTTGAAGAGCAGCGGCGAGCGGTAGGCCCCAAGCTGGCCGGCGAATTCGGCGGGCGGAGTGAAGAAGGGGGAAATGACCTGCGAGGCAGAGTCAGCGGCTTGCAGAAGCGCCGCGCCGGCCGAGGCCAGGAGAGTGATTAACCAGCTGTGATGTGCGAGGCGGAGCGGGCGCATGGGTTTCATGCCTCCTTCGACGACGGAGCAGACGATTCCTTGGAGGCAGATTCGACGGGCGCGGCGGCAGCCGGCGCGGGCTTTTCCTCCTCCAACTGCCACGAGAGCAGGAACATCAGGCCCACACCGATGCAGATGCCGCTGTCGGCGACGTTGAAAGCGGGAAAGCCCGCCTCGTTGCCGCTGCGGGTCTGCACGTGGAAATAGATGAAGTCCACGACGTGCCGGTGGATCAGCCGGTCGATGATGTTGCCCACGATGCCGCCAAACATCAGGCCCAGCGCCCACTGGCCGAGCCGTTGTTCGAGGCCGAAATGATGCCGTGCCAGGAAGAGCGCCAGCAGGGCTAGCATGGCCACGATGGTCAGCAGCTCGTTGTTCCCGTGGAACATGCTCCACGCCGCGCCGGTATTGCCCCAGTGGACAAATTTGAAGAAGCCCTCCACCACCACGCGCTCCTGGGCGTAGCCGAGGAAGCGCAGCACGGCGAACTTGGTGAGCTGGTCCAAAACCAGCGTCACCGCGGCCACAAGCGCCAGCCGGCGATTGGGGGTCAAGGTCATGCGCGGCGTGTTTAGCCGGTCGGCGGCAGGAAGACAATGACGGGCTGCGCGTTGCAGCCGGCCGCGGTTGGCCTTAACCTGCCGCCATGTCGGAACTACGCGTCCTCCTCGTCATCGGCACCACCAGCCAGAAAGGCTCCACCCGCGTCGTGGCCAAAGAAGCGGCCCGGCTGCTCGCGGACGCCGGCTGTGCGATGGACACGTTTGACTACGAGAAAACCCCGCTGCCGCTGTTCAATCCGGACAGCTCCTGGGGGGCGCCGGAATTCGCCGCGCTCAAGGCCCGGGTCGAGCGGGCGGATGTGCTGGTGCTGTGCACGCCGGATTACCACGGCAGCATGAGCAGCGCGTTGAAGAACTTTCTCGACCATTTCTGGAAGGAATACGCCGGCAAACTCTTCGCCAGCGTGGTCGGTTCGTTCGACAAGGGCCTGACCGTCCATGACCAGGTCCGCACCGTCGCGCGGCAGTGCTACGCGTGGGCGCTGCCGTATGGCGTGACCTTCTCGGACAAGGAAGACTTGCAGGACGGCGCACCGACGGAGGCGTTCCGCCAGCGGCTCGCGATGCTCGCGCGGGACGTAAGCGTGTATGGCGCGCTGCTTGCCGGGCAACGCCGGGCGGACCTTGCCGGCACCGACCCCGGCTTCATGGCGCGGCTGCGGAAGTAGAAGCCAGCGCCGTCAGGCGGGCGGTTCCGCCGCCGAAAAACCCGGAGTTCGCGCAGGGATTTCCCCGCAGGTCTTCCTTGCGTTCTCTGCGCCCTTTCGCGGCAGAAACCTCCAGCGATCTCGGGCGCGCAAACCGGTTGCGCCAAGCAGGGCTGGCCTGCGGCGCGGGTGATTGCTAGCGTCTGGCGCAATGCCGATCGCGCCCCCATCCGCCGCCTCCGCGCCCACCACGCGGGGAGCTTGGTGGCCGGCAGTAGCTGGCATCTTCCTTGCCTTTGCGCTGCTGAAGCTCGGCAATCCCGTCATCCTCGATCACATCGCGCCGCCGCCGGCCACCGCGCCGGAGCTGCTGATGGAGAACTGGCCTTCCATATGGGGCTACGGCGTGCTGGCCGGGGTTGCGGCATTGGCCGCGGCCAACTGGCGGCGTCCGGCGGGCGTGCCGGCGTGGGCGCTGGCGCTGCCGGCCGGCTGGCTGGCTTGGCAATGCGCGGCGGCAGCGACCTCGGTGGAGCCGGCGCTTACGCGCGCGGTGTTGCCGCACTTCGTCGCCGTGACGATTTGTTTCGCCCTGGGCCTCAGCGCAGGGGCGGCACCCGGCGCGCGACGCGTCTGGCTGGGATTGCTCGCCGGCCTGATGGTGATGCTGGGGGCAGGCTTCCGGCAGCAATACGGCGGCCTCGCGGCGAACCGGGAGTTTTTCGAGCAGAACGAAAAGTCCGGCTGGAAAGAGGTGCCGGCCGAGCATTTGCGCGAGTTGGAAGCCAGTCGCCTGCTGGTGCGCCGGCCCGACGGCACGTTCACGACCAACCCCGACCTCCTGCCCAAGCTGGCGAAGGACCGCATCTTCGGCACGTTCGGTTACGCCAATGCGCTCGCAGGCGTGGTGCTGCTGCTGTTGCCCGGGGCGCTGGCCGCGGTATGGGCCGGTAGCAGCCGGCTGCAGAACGTCACGCGGGGCGTGCTGGTCGGGTTGGTTGCCTACATGGGGCTGGCCTGCCTGTATTGGTCGGGCTCCAAGGCGGGTTGGCTCATCGCAATGGCTCTGGGGGGCGTGGCGCTGTTCCGACTGCCGGTGCCGAAGGCGGTGAAACTCGGCCTGGTGGGGAGTGTTGTGGCGGGCGGGCTCGCAGTTTTCGCTTGGAAATACCAAAGCTATTTTTCCGGCGGCGCGCGCAGTGCCAATGCCCGGCTCGACTACTGGTCCGTCGCTTGGCAGACGGCATGGCACCGGCCGCTCCTGGGCTCCGGGCCGGGAACTTTCTACGCCGTGTATCGGCAGGCCAAGCCACCCGAGGCAGAGATGACCCGGCTTGCGCACAACGATTATCTCCAACAGGCATCTGACTCCGGGTGGGTCGGGCTGTTGACATACGGCGGGTTCATCTGGGCGTCGTTGGCCGCGCTGTGGCGGCGCACGCGGGGCGACTGGCTGCGGTTCGCTGCGTGGCTCGGGTTGCTGGGCTGGGCCTTGCAGGCCTTCGTCGAGTTCGGGGTCTACATCCCGGCGCTGGCCTGGACGGCGTTTTTCCTGTTTGGATGGCTGTGGACGGCGAGCACCGAAGAAGAAATGAAATCTCCGGGATGACCGCAGGTTCAACCAGTTCCAGTCCGTGAAAGCCGTGGCCCCACCTTCCCGCTTGCACCTGGCGGCGCGAACCGCATCCTGCTCGCCGCTATGCCATCCAAGAAAGCAGTCGTAACCGGGGCCGGCAGCGGAGTCGGCCAAGCCATCGCCTTGAAACTCGCCGCGCAGGGCTGGCAGGTCGCCATCCTCGGCCGCCGGGAGGAGGCGTTGAAAAGCACCGTCAAGCTGGCCAAGAAGCACGCGAAGCAATTCCTTGTCATCCCCTGCGACATCGGCGACGTGGACCAGGTAGCCGCGATGGCGAAGACCGTGCTGGCAAAGTTCAAGACCGTGGACGTGCTCGTGAACGCCGCCGGCACGAACATCCCGCGCCGCTCGCTCATGGAGCTGTCGCTGGAGGATTACCACGCGGTCATTGATGCCAACCTGCACGGCTCCTATTACTGCGCGCAGGCCTTTCTGCCGCAGATGCGCGCGCGCAAGACCGGCACCATCGTCAACATCGTCTCCGAGGCGGGCCTCAAGGCCAGCCCCAAGAGCGGCCCGAGCTACGTGCTTTCGAAGTTCGGCCAGGCCGGCCTGACGCAGTGCATCAACGCCGAGGAACGCGTCAACGGCATCCGGGCCTGCTCGGTTTTTCCCGGCGACATCGACACGCCGCTGCTGAACAAGCGCCCCGTCGTCCCCGACGCCGCCGCCCGCGCCAAGATGATGCAGCCCGAGGACATCGCTGACTGCGCAATGCTGGCCATCAACCTGCCGCCCCGCGCCGTGGTGGAGGAAATCCTGGTGCGGCCCGGCTGAACGCCCATCAGCGCAGGGCGCGCGCTGGCCAGATGACATGGCTAATTCGCTCAACCTTTCGGCACCTTCGCCGTTCGTTTCCTTCCCGGGAGGGGACCGTCGCAATTGACGTCATTCCCCTTTCGGGCTTCTCTCTCCCCAGGTTCAACCGCCGCCGCACATGACATCGAAGTTCCTCCCGCTCTGCCTGCTTCTCACGTCGCTCGTTCTTCCCGCCCGTGCCCAGCAGGTGCCCGTCGTCGAAAAAACGCTCTCCAACGGGATGCGCCTGCTGCTGCTGCCACGGAATGACGAACCGACGGTCGCGGGCGGCTGGGTCGTGCACGTCGGCAGCGCCAACGAGCGGCCCGGCATCACGGGCATCGCGCACCTCTTCGAGCACATGATGTTCAAGGGCACGCCCACGCTCGGCACGAAGGATTACAAGAAGGACCAGCAGATCATCGCGGACCAGGAGCGCGTCCGCGGCCAGATGCGGCAGGAAGAGGCGAACATGCGGACACTCTGGCGCCGCGGTGAAATCGCGGACCTGCAAAACCCCGACACCTGGACGCCGCGCTACAAGGAGCTGCAGGCGCAGTTCAAGAAACTGGTGGATGCCCAACGCGAAATCCTCGTGAAGAACGAGTTCGACCGCATTTATACGGCCAACGGCGGCTCGCAAATGAACGCCTACACCAGTCACGACGTGACGGTTTACTTCATCACCGTCCCGGCGAACAAACTCGAGCTGTGGATGTGGATGGAGAGCGAGCGCCTGCTGCGCCCTGTCTTCCGCGAGTTCTACGCCGAGCGCGATGTCGTCTTCGAGGAGCGCCGGATGCGCACCGAGTCCACGCCCACGGGCCGCATCGAGGAGGCGTTCTGGGCGATGTTCTGGGAGTCCCACCCGTATTCCTGGCCGGTCGTGGGCTGGCCGTCGGACATCCCCGCCATCACGAAGAAGCAGGCCGATGACTTTTACGCGCTCTACTACGCGCCCCAAAACATCACCACCGTGCTCGTCGGCGATTTCAAGGTCGAGGAGGCCACCGCGCTGGCGGAGAAGTATCTGGGCCGCATCCCGCGCGGCAAAGAGGAGGCGCCCGATGTGGTCACGCTCGAAATCAAGCAACCCGCCGAGAAGCGCCTCGATGCCGCCGCCGACACCAACCCGCAGGTGGACATCATGTGGCACACGCCGGCCTTCGGGCACCAAGACACCTATGCGCTGTCCGTGCTCGCGCAGATTCTCAGCACCCGCACCGGCCGGCTCTACAAGGGCCTCGTGCTGGGCTCGAAAGTCGCCACGCAGGCCTACGCGCAGCAGCACACGATGCGCTGGGCCAGCCTCTTCAACGTGGGCGGCGAGGTGACGGACGGGAAGACGACCGCCGATTTGGAAGCGGGTTTGCTCGCGGAAATTGAGAAGGTGAAAACCACCGAAGTGCCGGCGGAGGAATTGCAGAAGGTGAAGAACAACTTCGCGGCAGGCGAATACCGCAAGCTCGCCAACAACCACGCGATCATGCAGGCACTCCTGCGCTACGACGGCCTCGGCCGGTGGCAGGAGATCAACGAGGCCGGCCCGAAACTGCAGGCCGTCACCGCCGCCGACGTAAAGCGCGTGGCCAACACCTATCTCACCAAGGAAAACCGCAACGTCGCCACCGTCGTCCGCAAGGCCGGCAAGAGCGCCAGCGATGACCCCGACTTGGCCGGGCTGTCCGCGCAGCAGTTGCCCGCCGTGCGGCAGTTCATCGGGCGGTTGAAGGAGGAGAAGAACGTCGAGGCTCTGAAGGCGCGCTTGAAACAGATGGAAGAGCAGTCCGGCAAAGCCGACGCGAAGAACCAGCAGTTCTTGAACATCCTCAAGAAGAAGACTGCGGAGCGCATTGCGGAGCTGGAGAAAAAATAACCAAGACTTTCCCATGAAGCAGACCCGAATCCTTTCGTTGCTCGCGTGTTCCGTGGCCGCGCTCTGCGCGGGTGCCGCCGAAATTCCTGACCGGCCGGAGAAGCTCAAGTATCCCGCGCTCAATTACTCCCCGCCCGACGCCAAGCAGTTCCGCGTCGCGCTCAAGGCCGGGCCGGTCGCTTACGTCGTGCCCGACCGCGAGCTGCCGCTGGTCAACATCGCCATCCTCGTCCGCACGGGCGATTACCTCGACCCCGCCGGCAAGGAAGGTCTCGCCGGCCTCACCGGTTACTTGCTCGCGCGCGGCGGCACGGCGTCGAAGAAGGCGGAGGACTTGGAGGAACGCCTCGCCTTCCTCGCCGCGAGCCTGAACTCCGCCGTCAGCGACACGCAGGGCAGCGTGAGCTTGAACCTGCTCTCGAAGGACCTCGACGAGGGCTTCGCCATCCTGCGCGAGGTGCTCACCGCGCCGCGTTTCCAGGAAGACAAGCTCGCGCTCCGCAAGCAGCAGTCCTTGCAGGCGATGAAGCAGCGCAACGACGACGCGGCGGACATCGAGCAGCGCGAGCGCCGCTTCCTCGCTTACGGCGACGGCCATTACTTCAACCGCCACAGCACTCAAGCTTCGCTCGACTCGCTCACGCGCGCGGATGCCGAGGCGTTTCACAAGCGCTGGTTCCACCCGAAGAACTTCGTCGTGGCCGTGAACGGCGACTTCGATGCCGCCGCGATGACCGCGCGGCTGGAGAAGCTCTTCGCCGCGTGGCCCTTCACCGGCGAAGTCCCGCCGCCCGTGCCCACCGCACGGAAGTTCGCCGCGCCCGGCGTTTACCTCGTGGACAAGGAAGTGAATCAAGGTCGCGTGACCATCCTGCTGCCCGGCATCCAGCGCGACGACCCGGACTTCCCGGCGACGCAGGTGATGAACGACATCCTCGGCGGCGGCGGCTTCACGTCGCGCATCATGAACCGCGTGCGCTCGGACGAGGGGTTGGCCTACTCGGCAGGCAGCGGCTTCCCGGGTGGCGTGTATCATCCCATGAGCTTCCTCGCGGCGTTCCAGTCCAAGTCCCGCACCGTGGCCTACGCCACGAGCATCGTGCTGGAGGAGATGAAGAAGGTCGCAACCGAGACCGTGACCGACGAAGAACTGGCCACGACGAAACGCCAGTTCATCGAGACCTGCCCGCAGACCTTCGCGACGAAGCGGCAAGTGGCCGGCACGCTCGCGGGCGATGAGTTCACCGGCCGTTTCGCGAAAGACCCCGACTACTGGAAGACCTACCGCTCGAAGATTGACGCCGTGACCAAGGCGGACGTGCAGCGCGTGGCGAAGAAATTCCTCACGCCAGAGAAAGTCGTCATCCTCGTCGTCGGCACGAAGGAAGAAATCCTCAAAGGCCACCCGGACCATCCCGTGAAACTGGAAAGCCTCGCCGGCGGTCGCCTCGTGGATCAGCCGCTCCGCGACCCCTTGACCATGAAGCCGGCGGCCAAGTAGGGGCACGGCAGCGCCCTGCGCTGCCGCACACAAGTCTCCAGCTATTCCAGCGCTTTCGCGACCGCGAGCGCGAGCTTCTGTCGGTAATCGCCGCTGGCCAGCAGACGGGCCTCATTGCGGTCGGAGAGGTAGCCCCCCTCGATGAGGATGGCCGGCCGCCGCTGCGTTTTGAGCACGGCCATGAAGCGTGCCCGCTGGACTCCCCGGTCTGGCATGCCGGCCGTTTGAAGCAGCGACCGGTGAACGCGCATGGCCAAGTGCATGTTTTCGTAATCCTGCGCGTTTCCTGGCAAGGCGATGTTGACCGGATCGGAGTAGTTGCGGGTGAGCGTCGAGGGCATTCCTGCCGGGGTCAGGCAGTAGGTCTCCAGCCCGGAGGCACCGGCGCCGGCGGAGTTCAGGTGAAGGCTGATGAACAGGTCGGCCTGATGCTGCTCGGCAATCAGCACGCGCTCCGGCAGCTCGACCCCCTTGTCGGTCGTCCGCGTGAGGACGACGCGCCAACCACGCGCTTCCAACAGGGGCTTGAGGCGCTGGGCCCAATCCAAAGTGAACTGCTTCTCGAACTGCGAGCCGAGCGTGCTCTTGGTGCCAACTTCCGGGCCGCCGTGTCCGGGATCAAGGACAACGATCCCACGGCCGCGCGGGATGGGGCGGTTCACCTGCAACAACGGGCCCAAGTTTTTTTCCGCATCGAGCGTATGGATGTAAGGCACGCCATTGGTCGCCGTGGGCGCAAATCCCAGATGGAACCTGCACCCGTTCCATGATGCGGTCCGCTTACCCACCTCCAGCTGAAAGTTCCCCCCCGAACCGGCGCGCACCTGAAAGGCAGTCTGACTGACCCGCACCGGCGCAGGCAGCCCCATCTGTGCAGCCCATGTCTGAAGCGCCACCCATTGCGGCCGGGCAACTGGCCGGACGGGGACGGGCGCTGGCTGGGGAGTCGGCCTGACGACAGCGGTTGGCGGAGCGGCTGGGGGCTTCGACGGCGGATAGGATGGGGCGACCATCGGTGGCGCGACGGGGAGAGGAGGAGCCGGCTGAACTGGCGGAGCGACCGGGCGGGCAGCCCCTGTCGCGCCTGGCACCAAGCGCACTCCCGACGGAGGCCGCTTGGGCGGACCGCCGCAGCCGGAGGCAATCATGGCCAGGGAAAACGCGAGCGCGAAAAAAACCGAGCGGCGGTTGAAGACAGATCGCAGGTTCACAAAGCGTCAGGCTGCTTTTGAACCCGTAGTCGGAGCAACGCTCACCGTGAGTTGCATGGGGGGCAGTCTGCGAAGCCGCCCAGCCGAAGGCAACGCGATAATCGCGTGGCTTGCCGCTGCCTGCCTCCAAGGACATATTGACGCCGCTTGAGACTAGTCATCGCCATCACCGGAGCGAGCGGTTCACTTTACGCCCAGCGCCTGCTCGACAACCTCGACACCAAGGCGCACGAGGTCCACGTGGTGCTGAGCCGTTACGCGCAGGCGGTGATCTCGGAGGAACTCCCGGGCGGGCTGCAGCTGCCGGCCGGGGCCGTCCAGCACGGCCTCAAGAGCATGAACGTGCCCTTTGCCAGCGGCTCGAACCCGTTTGACGCGATGGTCGTCATTCCTTGCAGCATGGGCACGCTGGGGCGAATTGCCCACGGAACGAGCGACGATGTGCTCCTACGGGCTGCCGATGTGATGCTCAAGGAAAAGAAAAAGCTGATTCTCGTGCCGCGCGAGACCCCGCTGAACCTGGTGCATCTGCGGAATCTGGAATTGCTCCTGCTCGCAGGCGCAACCGTTCTCCCGGCCAATCCATCGTTTTACACCCGCCCCCAGACGGTCGAGCAGGTCGTGGACACGGTCGTGGCGCGCGTGCTGGATCATCTTGGCCTTCCCCAAACGCTGGCACCCCGCTGGCAGGAACCAGCGGAGTGATCGAGAGGTTTTGAAACCTGCAATCATCCACCCTCAGGGGCGACTGGGTGGTGATGAAGGAACGGGTCCAGGCTTGGGCACGTCCGTTGCGCCTGATGGAGGGATCCCTCCGCCCGTGCGCGGGTGCATCATAGGCGGGCCGGATTTGAGGAGCGCATAGGCCGCGTAGGCGAGGGCAAAAGCGCAAGCGATGATGAGCAAACGGGCATGCCATGTCTTGCTCCACTCCTGCAACGCAGCACGCACGACGGCTGCCATGCCGGGGGCAGCAATGTCCTTGGTCGGGCGATACGCCCACCCGTCCGCTCCTGCTTCGCGTATCGCATCGCGCAGGACTTCATCGGCTGAGACAGCCGGATTGGGCGGCCGCGGACTTTGGATTACGGGACTCGCAGCCGGCGGCAATCCCGGGCCTTGGACGTGGCCGAGCAAGACAGCCAGCGCCGCGAGCCGCTCCGCCCCGAAGGCGCGGCGCCCCGCTTCGGGATCGCGGGCAAGTTCGTCGGCCACGCGAGCGCGTTGCTCCGCCGGCAATGTGCCGGTCAACAGGCCTAGGATGTCCTGTTCGCTGAGCATCGGCCTGAAGGCAGTTACTTCGCCAGCTCACGCAAGGCGGTTTTGAGCACCTTGCCGGTGGCATTGCGGGGGAGCGCGGGCAGGACACGGAAGTGACGGGGGACCTTGTAGTCAGCCAGTTTCTCCCGCACGAAGTCATGGAGCGCTTTCTCATCAAGTGTCACCCCGTCAGCGACCACGATGAAGGCAAGCGGCTGCTCGCCCCTGCGGGCGTCGGGCACGCCGATGACCGCCGCGTCCTTAACGCCGGGAAACCGGTGAATGACCTCCTCGACCTCGCGCGGATAGACGTTGATGCCGTTGACCAGCAGCATGTCCTTTTTGCGGTCGGTGATGTAGAAAAAGCCGTCCGCATCCCGGTGGCCGATGTCCCCGGTGTAAAGCCAGCCGTCGCGGATGGTCTGGGCCGTCTCCTCCGGCTGGTTCCAATAACCACGCATGACATTAGGACCGCGAATGCAGATTTCACCGGTTTGCCCCACGGGCAATTCCTTTCCCTCCTCATCGCGGATGCTCAATTCGACATTTGGAATCGGCAGGCCCACGCTTCCGGCTCGGGTTTTGGCATGCAGAGGATTCACTGTGGCCACCGGACTGCTCTCGGTCGGGCCGTAACCTTCCAGCAATGGCAGGTTCGGAAACCGCGCCTGAAACTGGTGCAGAACCTCGAGCGGCAGCGGCGCCCCACCGCTGATGCAGAGCCGCAGTGACGGCAACTCAACGCCTGCCGGCAGCCCTGCAAGCGCACGGTGAATGGGCGGCACGGCCGGCAAAATCGTCGCCCGGCGATGGATGATGTCGTCGAGCACGTGCTTGAACGGACTGACGGACTTCACCAGCACGACGCTCGCCCCCCGGAGCAGCGGCGTGAGCGTGCCCACGGTGAACATGAAGCTGTGGAACTGCGGCAGCAGCACCAGCAAGCGGTCCTCCTCGCGGAAATCGAGGCAGACAAAGCAGCTCCGCACATTGGCGAGGAAGTTCCCGTGCGTGAGCATCGCGCCTTTCGGATGCCCCGTGGTGCCGGCAGTGTAGAGCAGCGCGGCGAGGTCTGATTCGTTTAGATCAGCCGGAGCCGGGGCCTCGTCTTCCCGCAGAGCTGCGAAATCCTCAACGCGCAGGAACTTTAGTTCCGGCATGAGCGCGGCGAGTTTGGCCTGGCCATCCGCCAGGCTGTGGTCCGTGATGACAACCCGCGCACCGGAGTCGCCGAGGATGTATGCCACCTCTTCGGGCTTGAGGAAGTTGTTGATGACGGTCACCACCCCGCCCGCGCGCCAGACGCCAAAGAGGGCCGCGGGAAATTCCGGACAGTTCTTGAGCCAGACCGCCACGCGATCACCCCGGCGAACGCCGTAATCCGCAGCCGTTGCCCGCGCCAGCCACGCCGCGCGCTGCGCGATCCAGTCATACGCCAGTTGCGCCTCACCCCAAAAAATCGCGGGCTGATAACGACGACGCGCCACGGTCTTGGCAAAGGCAGCAAAGAGATTCACGGGCAAAAAATAGAAGAAGACTCGCGGGGCTCCAAGCCCGGAAGCACGTTCTGTCGTGAGGATTTCAAAGGCGGACAACGGCGTGCGAGCAAAGGCGGACAGGTTTAGTGGGCGCGGATTTGGAGGAGCAGCGCGGGTCGTTCTCCGGCCTTGGGTTCGTGGGCGAGGATGCTGGTCGTGCCGTTGGGCTGGAGGCAGTGGATGACGCGTGTGCCGGCGGCCACGCCGACGCGCAAGCGTTCGTGGCCGATGGGCACGCGTCCATCGGGCCCGACTTTGATGGGGGTGCGGACGCTCCAGAGGTAAGGCCACCATGGGCAGCGCGGGACGGGGCGCAGCACGCTGCGCTTTTCCCGTTGGGCGGCGCGGGCGGCGGCGTTGGGGGGGCGCTGGAGTTCGCGATGGATTTCGTGGGCGTTGCGATAACGGCGCAAGTCCGGCAGGAGCGCATTGGCCGCGGCGGGTGTGGTGATGGTTTCGGCGGCGAAGAGGGCGGGCAGGCGGCCCTGCCAGTATTGGTGCTGGCGCTCGATCTTGCCCTTGGCCTGGGGCGTGCGCGCGTAGCGCAGGGAGACGCCATAAAAGTGCAGGGCGGCCCCGAGCTGCGTCAGGGCATCGGGGCGCTGGGGAGGGAGGCGCCAGTTGGTGGGCGATGGCCCAGCGGCGCACCGTGGCCGGGTCGATGTGGAGACCGAGGCGGCGGTGGACTTCGGAGGCGGCGCAGCGATAGGGCGCGGGTGGTTTGGTGGCGAGCAGTTTGCGCAGGAGCGGCTCGACGCCAGCGGGCCTTCCGTCGGCCTCCGCTACGCTCCGGCCTCCTTCAGGCCCGCTGGGGCGGGAGTGTTCGCCTTTGCTCGCACGCTTGTCCGGGTTTGCTCGCACACTGTTCACCTTTGCTCGCAACGCGACAGCCCGGAAGCACGTTCCCGCAAGGGTGGGGAATTCCGAGCAATTGTAAGGTGTGCCGGGTTTGCTTTGGAGCTTGGAGGCGGAATTGGGGCGTTTATCCTTCCGCCGTGATTGAGACTGCGGAACAACTCGCGGACTTCCTTCCGCGCCTGCGGGCGGCGGAGTGGATCGCGTTGGACACCGAGGCGGACAGCCTCCACGCCTACCCTGCCAAGCTGTGCCTGTTGCAGTTCAGCATTCCCGGCGCGGATGTGTTGGTGGATCCCCTGGCCGGCCTGGCACTGACGCCCTTGTGGGAAGCCCTGCGCGGACGCGAACTGTTGCTGCACGGCAGCGACTATGATCTTCGCCTGCTGCGCGAGCATCATGACTTCGTGCCGGACCGCATTTTCGACACCATGATCGCCGCGCGGCTGCTGGGCATCATGCGGTTTGGCCTGCAAGACCTAGTTGCCCAAACCCTCGGGGTGGCGCTCGAAAAAGGACCGCAGAAGGCGGACTGGGCCAAACGCCCGCTCACCCAGCGGATGGCGGACTACGCCCGCAATGACACGCGTTATCTGCATCCGCTGGTCACCCAGCTCCGCGAGCAGCTCGCCGCCAAAAAGCGCATCGCCTGGCTGGAGCAGAGCTGCGCCGCACTCGTGGCCGAGTGCTCCATCCTGCCGCCCCACGACCCCGAGCGGGAGTGGCGCATCAAAGGCTCGGCCCGGCTCACCCGCGAGGAACTCGCCGTCCTGCGCGAGTTGTGGCACTGGCGCGAAAAGGAGGCCACCCGCTGCAACCGGCCGCCGTTCTTCCTTTTGAGCCACGAGTCGCTGTTGGATCTTTCCATCGCTGCCGTGGATGACGCGCCATTGGACCCGCTCCTGCCGCGCCGCTTTGCGCCGCACCGCAGGGAGGGAGTGCTCAAAGCCGTTTCGCGCGGCCTGGCGATCCCGCCTGCGGAATGCCCCCAAAAACTGCGCGGGGTGTCCTACCATCCCTCCGATGCCGAGCACGCCCGGTTTGACCGTTACAAGGCTCACCGCGACAGCCGTGCCACCGAACTGGGTATCGACCCCACCTTGATCGCGAGCAAGCAGACCCTCGAACTGCTGTCTCGCAAGAACAGCCAACCAGCCACCCTGCTGCTGCCCTGGCAACAGGAACTGCTGGAACTGTAAGCGCGCCCAAGTTCAACGGCCCAGCGTCTCCTCTACCGCCTCGCGCAGCGCCCCCACCATTTGCCGGAGCTGCGCACGCGTCGTGCAATACGGCGGCATCAGCACCACCACGCTGCCGATGGGCCGCGTGAGCACGCCGCGCCGGGCCATGGCTTCGCACACGCGGATGCCCGCGCGCTCAGCCAAGGCGAAGGGCTCCCTCGTCCGCCAGTCGCGCACGAGTTCGATACCCGCGACGAGGCCGACTTGCCGCACGTCGCCGACGTGGGGCAGCGACCACAGCGAGTTCAGTTCGCCCCGAAAATCCTCCTCCAGCCGCACGCGCGCGGCGAGGGATGCCTTGCTTGTCAGCAGCTCCAGACTCGCCAGGCCCGCTGCCGCTCCGAGCTGGTTGCCCGTGTAGCTGTGGCCGTGGAAGAAGGTTTTGAACTCCTCATATTCGCCGAGGAAGGCATCAAACACCGACTGCGTCGTGAGCGTAGCCGCCATCGGGAGATAGCCGCCGGTGAGGCCTTTCGCGAGGGCGAGAAAGTCAGGTTGCACCTCAGCAGCGGAGCAGCCGGTGAGAAATTGAGCAGATGGAAAAATCGGCGGCCGCACGGAAGCGGTTTTCTCACTTTCCCGCTTTCCCGCTTTCTCACCCGTTCCCGTTCTGCCGAATCCCGTCATCACCTCGTCCGCCACGAGCAACGCGCCGTGGCCGCGCGCGATGTCCGTCACCCGTTTCAGCCAACCCGTCGGCTGTGGGATCATCCCCGCCGCGCCCTGCATCAGCGGCTCGAAGACGAACGCGGCGTAGTCATTGCCCCGCTTCCGCGCGGCGGCGCACTTCGCCTCCACCTTGCCCACGCACTCCCAGTTGCAGCGGCGATACTCACGCGCATCCGCCCGCGCCGGCTGCGCGCGGTTGAACGGACATCGGTAGCAATACGGCGACATCACCTGGTCGGTCTTGAAGAGCATCCCGCCGTAAGCTTTGTGGAACAGGTCAATGTGCCCGAGGCTCACCGCACCGATGGTGTCGCCGTGATACGCGCCGGCCAGCGAAAGGAAGCGCGGCTTCGTCTTCGGCCCGCGCGTGCGGCGGGTGAACTCGTAGGCGAGCTTCAACGCGACTTCCATCGCGGTGGAGCCGTCATCGGAGTAAAAGACCTTGTTCAATTGCGGAGTGCGGAGTGCGGAGCGCGGAATGACCGAGGTAGCCTCGGATTCCGACTTCAGCCTTGCGCATTGCGCGTTGGCGAGTCGCACGAGCTTCTCCGCCAGCAGGCTCGCCGGCTCGTTCGCGAAACCCAGCGCAGAGCTGTGCGCGATTTTTCCGAGCTGGCGTTTCAGCGCGGCGTTGAGCTTCGGATGATTGTGGCCGTGCAGGTTCGTCCAGATGGAGGAATTGGCATCGAGATACTCACGCCCGTGGACATATCGCAGCACACTCCCCTGCCCCGCCGTAATGACAATCGGCTCGCGGCGCAACCAATCGTGCATCTGAGTGAAGGGATGCCAGACGTGCGCGTGGTCCAGGCTGGCGAGCTTATGCATTGTCGATGGTCGGTTGCCGATTGCCGATTGAACCGAGCACGTCGCAGAGCTGCGCGAGATCGTCTGCCGTGTGGTCGGCGGACACGGTGAAGCGCAGCCGCGCCGCGCCCCTTGCGACCGTCGGATAACGGATCGCCGGCACGAACACGCCCGCCTCGCGCAAGGCCTGGGCCAGCCGCACCGCGCGTGCCTCGGCACCGACCACGACCGGGACGATCGGCGCGCGCACTGCCGACGGTGCCAGGCCGGCTCCGATGAGCCCACGCTTCAACTCCTCTACCAGCAGCCACAGTCGCTCCCGCCGCGCCGCGCCTTCCGCTGATTGAATCACTTCGAGTCCGGCGCGCGCTGCTGCAGCCGCAGCCGGCACCGGCGCAGTCGAGAAAATGAAACTGCGCGCGCGGTTCACCAGCAGGTCAATCAGCTTGCGACTCCCGCAAATCGCGCCGCCCGCAGCGCCTACCGCTTTGCCGAGCGTCGCCATCTGAATCTCGACGCGGCCCGTGAGGCCGAACTCCTCCACCAACCCGCCGCGCCGCTCGCCGAACAGGCCCGTCGCGTGCGCCTCGTCCACCATTAGCCACGCGCCGTATCGTTCCTTCAGCTCCACCAGGTTCAGCAGCGGCGCCAGGTCACCGTCCATGCTGAACACGCCTTCGGTAACAACCAAGATTCTGGCTGACCGCTGACCGCTGACCGCTGAATGGTTCCTAGCCCACTTGAGCTTCGCCTCAAGGTCGTTGAGATCGTTGTGCCGGAAAACCCGCAGCTTTGCACCGGAGAGTTTGGCGGCATCCACGATGCAGGCGTGAACGAGCTTGTCCACGATGAGCACGTCGCCTTTGCCCAATAGCGCGGTGATCGCGCCCTGCGCGGCCGCGAAACCCGTGGCAAACGTCAGCGCGGCCTCCGTGCCCTTGAAGGCGGCCAGCGCCTCCTCCAGCTCGTGGTGCACCGCCAGTGATCCGCACACGAGCCGCGACGCTCCCGCGCCCGCGCCGAACTGCTCCACCGCGCCCACCGCCGCCGCCTTGAGCGCCGGGTGATTCGCGAGGCCAAGGTAGTCATTCGAGGAAAAGTTCAGCAGCTCGCGCCCACCGGGCGCGACGCGCGTGCCGGCTGGTGAATCCACCCGCCGTAATTCCCGCAACAGGTCCGCCTCGCGCAGGGCGGCCAGCTCGGCGGCGAGTTGGGCATCGAAGTCGGTCACGCGCGCAGCGTAACAGTGCGGCGGGCCGGGGCAAAGATTCGCTTTGACGCGCGCAACCGCCGGGATTGAACTGGCCGCGCAACAACGCCCTTCAACACATGACCACACCGCTTTCCCGTCGCACCGCCGCCACCCGCGTCGCAGCAATTACCGCCACCGCCGCCGCACTTGGCCAGCGCCTCACGGCCGCCGACGCGGCCGCGAAGGTGAAGATCAACCACTCCGCCTGCAAGTGGTGCTACCCGAAGGTGTCCCTCGACGACCTCTGCACCGCCGGCAAGCAGTTCGGCCTGCAATCCATCGAGCTGCTCGACCCACCGGACTTCGCCACCGTAAAGAAGCACGGGCTGCACTGCGCGATGGTCAGCTTCCCGCAGAAGAACGGCATCGGCACCATCCCCAAGGCCTTCAACCGCCTCGAACACCACGACACGCTCGTCGAGATTTACACCGAGCGCATCAAGCAGTGCGCCGACGCGGGCTTCAAGCAGCTCATCTGCTTCTCCGGCAACCGCGCCGGCCTCGATGACGAGACGGGCTTGAAGAACTGCGCCACCGGCCTCAAACGCATCCTCCCCCTCGCCGAGAAGAGCGGCATTACGCTCGTGATGGAGTTGCTCAACAGCCGCGTGAACCACAAGGATTACCAGTGCGACAAGTCCGCGTGGGGCGTCGCGCTCTGCAAGGCCATCGGCTCCGAGCGCTTCAAGCTGCTCTACGACATCTACCACATGCAGATCATGGAGGGGGATGTCATCACCACCATCCAGCGCGACCACCAATACTTCGCGCACTACCACACCGGCGGCGTGCCCGGTCGCAACGAAATTGATGACACGCAGGAGCTGAACTACCCGGCCATCATGCGCGCCATCCAGGCCACGGGCTACAAAGGCTACGTGGGCCAGGAGTTCATCCCCAAGCGCGACGACAAGATCGCCTCACTTAAGCAAGGCGTGGAGATTTGCACGGTGTGATACAGTGACTCCATGTCAACGCTGACCATCGAACTCGCCGACGATGTGGTTCGCGCCTCGGGCAAGACCCCGCAGGCGCTGGCGAACGGCCTCAAGCTCGCGCTGGCCATCGAGCTGTTCGCCGACGGAAAATTATCGCTGGGCAAGGCGGCTCAATCCGTTGGGATGCCCAAAATCCTGTTCATGGATGAGCTGGCGAAGCGGCAGGTTCCGGTGATCAATCTTGCCCCCGACCAGATTGCCGACGAATTTCGTGGTCCTTGAATCGTTTAGTCCCTGCGTCGAGCTGCCATGCTCAGCGCCAACCGCTCCATCTGGCCGCCGGGAGTGATGTGGGCGAACCAGAATTCATCGGCGAGCGCGGCGACGAACTCGTTGCGGCGGGTGGCTAACTCGGCGGTGATGCGCGTGACTGTGGGCGGGAAGCAGGAGAGGAACAGCATCCGGCCGATGGCGACGGCAATGGCCTGCTGCGCGGGCAGCCGCTGCGGCAGGCCGCGCGCGGGGCACAGGATGACCGGTGCGTCGCCGCGCAGGAGGATGCGCAAGCACTCCTTCTCCACCGGCGAATGGAAGCCGCCGATGACGCAGCGGCCTTCGTCGCGCCACTTCGCGGCCTGGTCGTAGGCGCGGAGAATGGCGTCGCCGGGACAGCGGGCGGAACAGAAGAGCGCGGTCTTGGGCAGGCGGAGCAGGTCGAGATTGCCCAAGGCGTGGAGTTCGGCCGGGGCGGACGCGCCGAACCGTTCGCGCAACCGCAATGGGTAGGCAGGGCTGTCGAGGTCCAAGGTTGCCGCGCCCGTGGCTGTCATCTTTGCGCGGGACTCACCCGTTGCCTGCCGACTCGGGAAACTCCGCCGCGAGGATGGCCAGCACCGCCTGTTTCAATTTTGCCGCCTCAAGGTCCAGCACGCCCCAGATGACCGCGTAATCCACGCTGTCGTAGCCGTGCGCGATGTAGTCCCGCGTGCCGGCGATTTTTCGCCACGGCGTGCCCGGATGGCGGGCGCGCAGCCCCTCCGGCAGCCGTTTGACCGCCTCCCCCATCACCTCCACCAGCCGCTCGCCGAGCATCTGCTTGCGCCAGTCGTCGCGAAATTCCTCCCAGGTCATTGAGTTGCGCAACTCGACCGCCCGGTCGCAATGCTCCACCAGTTGGCGCAGCGTCACCGCCGGGTCATGCGCGCTCATACACGGGGAACAGCTCGTCCTTCACGCGCGCCAGAATCAGCGGGTGCAACCGGGAACAGAAATCCACCTTGCGGCCCAGGATGGCGGCCAGTTCCTCCCCGTAGCCGAAGTAACGGAATCCGGCCCCCTTCAGCGCGTCCGGCTCGAACTCCGCCAGCACGTCCACGTCGCTGCGTGCCGGGTCGAAGTCATCCCGCAGCACCGAGCCGAACAGGGACAGCCGGCGGATGCCGCGCGCCCGGCAGAACTCCGCGACCTGTTCGTGGTCAATCGGGATGGGCAGTTCGGCGGTGCTCATGGCGTCACTCTCCTAAAAATCTGCGCTGACGGCAACCCTTGTCATGGCTCATCGGGTTCGGCGTCACGGCCGAGACGATACTTGATGTCGTAGTTGACGATGAAATCCAGCTCTTCGGACGTGAAGCCGCAGTGGTTCGCGAGCACGGTGCTGATTTCGTCGAGGATGGCTTACTCGGCATCATCGTTGTCCGAGAAGTCGGTCTTCATCGTCTGCGCGTAGTAGAGTTCGATGTCTTCCCACGCATCTGCAAACCCAAGCACTTCGGCCAAAATCGCGTCGCTCTGGTCGGTCACGTCACGACACTTGGCGAGGTTGTAGTTTCCCACGCGTCGGCCGGCGTTGAGCTTGAACTGCACTGCTTCCTCCATCGCCATTTCAAGTTTGGGCGCAATGGCAAGAAGCGTGTCGCGCGACTTCGGAGGGAGCTTGGAAAGGTCTGCCGGAAAGTCGGCGAAGTTCCAACGGGTGACATCGAAATCGTCGCCAATGGCGAACCAGAAAATCATCATCAACTTTCCGTTGGCGAGCAGTAGTGCCAGTTGGCATGTCGAGGCTTCGCCGAAGTAAATCTCACCGAACTTCGTGTGCTCGACGCGCCGGCTGCCCTCGTAGCACGGCGGCAGCGAGCGGCAGAAGTTCAGCCAGTTGTATGCAGATTTCTTGAAGTGAAGCGAGTGTTTCGTCGCGCGGCTGGACGTGCTGGTGTCGAGCGTATGGCTACTCGCAGCAAACGCACGCTCGAACGCCACCGCCAACCGCGCCGTATTGAGTTTCGGAATCCGGTATTTCCAAAGCGCGGGTTGATAGGGCGCATGCTCCATCGCCTGAAACAGGGTTGGCCGGGCGGCCTCGAACCACCGGTGCAGCCGGGTGGTGAAGGCTCCGACGGAGCGCCTAGACTTGTGGCCGATGTGGATGGTGTTGCGAACGCGAACATCGAAGTTGAACAGCGCGGCGGGAATCCGGCCAAAGGACGAGAACCAGTTGCCTCCATACGCCTGGAGCAGTAGGCGGCGGCAAGCGTCAAAGTCCGAACTGAAGCCGAGACTCAGCGGAACAATCATCCCGCTTCGTCCGCCCTCACGGAGCAATGACTCGCTCCTTTCCAAGACCCAGGCGTAGATGTCGGAACAATCCTCCGTGACCAGGTTCTTGACCGTGTATGCCTTCCGCGCCTTGGCCGCGCTGACATACGGCGGGTTGCCGATGACGACATCGAAGCCACCATCGTTGAGGATGCCGAAGAACTCGACGAACCAGTGGAAGGGTTGGTGGGACTTCAGCCACCGGACGTAGGCGGCCTGGTCGCCCGGCTTTACGCCGTAGTCGCGGGCGAGGTGTTCATTGAGCTCGCCGCCCAGCGTCTGAAGCCGGCGGCGGAGTTCGGCCTTGTGCTCCGGCGGCACGGAGGCGTCGCCCGCTAGCTGGTAGCTGCGGAACTTGCGGAACGCGTCCTCCACGTCGGCGCAGCGCGTGTTGAAGCGGGCGAAGCCGCCCAGTTCCTCCTCGTCCATCAGCTTCATCTGGCCGCCGCCCAGCTCCTTCATGCAGCGGCGCACCTCGTCGGCGGTGGCGTAACCGACCAGCGTGTTGCCGGGGCGGATGTTGAAATCAATGTCCGGTAGCGGCTCGATGCCGAGGTTATCCTTCCGCGCGTCCGGCTCGACCTGCGCGGCGAGCTTGAGGAAGAGGCGCAGCTTGCAGATTTCGACGGCCTCCTCCATGAGGTCCACGCCGAAGAGGTTGTTCAGGATGATGCTCGTGAAGACGAAGTAGCGGCGGTTCGGGTGCACCGCCACGCGGTCGAGCAGCAGCGAGAAGTCCTCGAACTTCTTGTGCGGCAGCAGCGGGAGGCCGTGCTCCGTCTGCCGGAGCTTCGCGCGGTCGTGCCGGGCCGCCTCGTCTTCCAGGAAGCTCTCCATCCGGTCGAGGCAGGCTTCGTAGAGCGGTTCGCGGAGGTTGAGGGCGGCGAACAGGAACGCGCCGGAGCCGCAGGTGGGGTCGAGGATGGTGACGCGCTCGACGGCGTGCCAGAGGGCGCGCAGGAGGTCCGGCCCCTCGCACCGGGAGATGACATCCTGCGCGAACTGGCGAATGTCGAGATTGAGGGTGATGAGGTCGCTGATGTCGCGAATTTCCGCAGCCAGCAGCTTCTTTCGGAGTTCCTCGCACCGTGTTCGCCGGGTAACGACTTCCCGCCATGTTTCCGTGGGCAGGGCGAACTCGCCGGGCGCGGGCTTGTTCCAGCCGGTGCGCCGGGAAACATCCTTCACGCCAGCCGAGATGTCGGACGGCAGCGGATGCTCCGTGCCGTGGCGGACGGCGGGGTAGATGTAGCGGTCGGGGTTTTCGCGGAGCAAATCCCACACGGTCGGACCGTTCGGATTCTCGAAGGCGACCTTGCACTCCTTGCGCGCGGCGTCGAAGAGGAACGGCAGGATGGTGTTCTTGCCGATGTATTCGGTGATGTCCTCCTTCGTGTAATACGCCCCCATCTGCTTTTGGTTGATGTATTTCTCGAAGATGTAGCCGAGCACGTCGGGGTTGATTTCGTTGTCGGCACGGAGCGGGCGCTCGTCGAGATGCCACTGATACTGGTCGAAGTAGTCGAAGACGCGCTCGAACGCCCGGTCGGGAATCTGGATGGACTTGCCGTAGCGGTCGGGGCGTTCGAGTTCGTGAACGTCGAAGAGGCCGCCGTTGAGGTAGGGGATGTTGCCGAGCAGCTTTTCCAAATCCGGCGCGCGGTCCTTGCGCCGCCGGCTGAAGCCCTCGTGGAAGAGGCGGAGCAGGAAGTAGCGGTAGAAGGGGTAGAACTGGTCCTTGCCCTGCGTCTGCTGGCAGCGGCGGAGGCGGTTACGGAGGTAGTCGTGGTCGCCGTCGAGGAAGCCCTTCCGCTGGATGAAATAGACGAACATCAGGCGGTTGAGCATGACGGAGGCATACCACTCGCGGTCGGCCACCTCCGCGATGCCCTCGATGAACTTGAGGAACGCCTTCCGGTGCGTGTCGAAGTCGCGGTAGAACGCCTTGGTGACGCGCTCGACATCGAAGGCGGCACGGGCACGTCCGGCGACGGCCACGGTGGACAGTCCGGCCTCTTCCTCCCCCAGCGAGACGTAGAGCAGTTGGAGCTTTTGCAGCAACGAGTCACCGGGCTGGCCGCGATGATACTCGTGCGTGCGGGCCGCCAGCGGCTTGTTTGGCTCGCGGCGCACCCACATCCACGACTGGCGGGAGCGGTCGCCGGTGGTGAAGACAATGAGATGCTCGAAGCTCGTCTCGGCGAGCAGGCGGTCGAGCTTGAGGCGGGTGGCGTGGTCGGGCAGGCCGCCACCGGGCGCTTCGCAAAGCCAGGCGGTGAAGCCGCGCTTCTCGGCCAGCGCGGCGAGGGCATAGTCGGTGTCGCCGGCGCGGAGCCTGTGCTTCTGGCGGCACGGTTCCCAGCCGAGTTCCTCCACGAAGAGCTTCGGCAGGTCGCAGCGTTGCAGCAGCGGGCGGGCGCGTGAGAAGTCGAGTGGCATGGGTCAGTCGCGGCGGATGCCGAGGGAGCAGATGATTTGCGGTTCGCGGGCCTGGGCGTCGTCCTTCGCCACGCAGAGGCGGTCCTCCTCGTGCAGGGCGAGGACAAGGTCGGCGAGCTTCTCGTCGGTCACGCCGGCGCGGAGTTCGCGGTTGAGCAGGTCGCGCGCGGCCTCGGTGAGCGGCGCGTCGTAGAGGGCGTCAATCGCGGCGTGGAGCGGCTTGATGTCGAAGAGCGTGTTGCGGACATTCGCGGCGTGGTCCTTGAGCCGTTCGTAGGCGCGGCGGCGGGCGCTGGAAGGTTTGCCCAGCTGGCCGCCGGTGCCGGCGTGCTCCTTCTGAATGCCGGTGACGGCCTGCTGGACGTGGGAATGATGCGCGGCGAGGCGCGGGAGTGCGGGGGTGTTTGGCTCGCAGGCGGCGGCGTGGAGAATCTCGTGCTGGCTCTCGGTGACGGTGCGGCCCTCCTCGTCCACCCACGCCAGGGCGTCGTTGTCGTCCGCCGTGCGGACATAGACCATCGCGCCGGCAACGGGCTGGGGGCCGGATGCGCCCGCCGGCCGGGGCGGCACCGCTGACAGGGCCTTGGTGGAGAAGATGACCTTGGCGAGGTCGGGGATGGTTTTCTTCAGCGTGGGGTCGGTGTCGCTGGCGTTCTTCCAGATTTGGTAGGCGAGCGAGGCGAGGTCCACTTCGTTGTCCTCGGGGTCGTCGAGGACACCGGAGCGCTCCGTGAACAGGTCACGGATGAGGTCGTCGTGGCGTTCGTCCTCGAAGAAGGTTTCGTCGGTGCCTACGACTTCGGCGTTTTCGTGCAACCGCTGGCGCACGCGCGAACGCAGCCGGATAAGGCGCTCAACGCCATCAGCGGGCTGGAAGGAGTAACAGAGGATTTTTTCCGCCGACTGCCCGATGCGGTCCACACGGCCCGCGCGCTGGATGAGCCGGATGATGGCCCACGGCAGGTCGTAGTTCACCACGATGGCCGCGTCCTGAAGGTTCTGCCCTTCGCTCAGAACGTCGGTGGCAATCAGCACGCGGAGTTCTTCGGCAGCGGAAACGTAGTTCGGCTCGTTCGGGTCTCGGGCCTGGTTGCTCTCCGGGCTGAACCGGCGGGCGAACGCGGCCGGGTCTTCGGTGTCGCCGGTAACTTCGGCAAGCTGCTGGAGGCCACGGGCGCGCAACTGTTCGGTGAGGTAGTGCACCGTGTCGGCGAACTGGGAGAAGACGAGCACCTTCTGGCCGGCGTGGGTCTTGGCGAGGAGCTTCTGAAGCTCGGCGAGCTTGTGGTCCCTGGCCGGCTGCCACTCGTCCGCGAGCTGGAGGATGGAGAGCAACCGTTCGGCGTCCTGCCGCAGATGCTTGGCGAGGTCGTCGGTGAAAACGTCCGCCCGCAGCCAGTCGAAGTTGCGGGCGTGTTCCGTGCGGAGCAGTTGGTAGCCAGCGGCAGCTTCGGTAGCGAATTTGTCGAGCGCGTTGCCTGTGGCGGGGGTGGTGCCCGGACCGCCGGAAGGCGGGACTCCGAACAGGGACGATGTGTCCTCCTCGGTGTCACCAGCCCGCGTGTCGAACAAGGCGGCGTCCTGGGTGCCGATGGGGAGCGGCAGGTTCTTCTCCAGCGCGTGCAGGTAGATGAAGTTGCGGACGATGTGGCGGCGCACCGAGAGCAGGAACGCGTGGCCGCTGCTTTCGAGGCGCTTGAAGAGGTTGATGCGGCAGAAGCCAATGAGGCGCTTCCCGGCGCGGGACAGGTTCCGCATCACTTCGTCCTCGGCGGGTGTGGGCGGCGTGTCCGGCGTGGGCTTAAGGTAGTTGGCGAGACCGTAACGCGGAAGATGGAGCAGGCGAATGGTGTCCACCACGGTGCCGGAGTAGAGCCGGGCATAGGTGTCGTCGGGGTCGCTGTCGCGAATGCGGAAGGTGAGCGCCTTCGGCTCGCGCTTGGGAAAATGGAAGCGTCCGCCGCCTTCGAGGACGAGGAAGCGCCGGTCCGACCTAGCCTTCGAGCGCCCGCACTGCGGGCACTTGTCCTGCGTGGCGAGCAGGACGGAATGGCACGTCGGGCACTCGGTGAACGCGTAGTTGCGCTCCACGAAACTGCGCGTGCGCCGGACCATGAAGAGGCGCATCAGCTCGCGCCAGTCGTCGGCGTGCCCGCTCTTCTCGAAGGCGGCAAGGCAGTTGACCGGGCATTGATGCCTGCGCGTGAACTCGTCCACGCGGCTGTCGCAGTCGCGGCGCAGGTATTCTTCAGGGCGGATGCCGACGACTTCGTCGGGTTCGAGGAACAGGCGAAGCTGGTTGGCGAGGTCGAGGTAGGCTTTGTTGTAGGGCGTCGCCGAGAGAAGGATGCATTTGCAGCCGTTGCGCGCGAGGTAGTCGCGGATGACGGCCCAGCGTTTGCCTTCGCGGTTCCGCAGGTTGTGGCTTTCGTCGAGGATGACGACGCGGTAGCGGCGGAGTTCAGGAAGCATCGTCTGTGCCTGCGTGACGGAAACGACCTTCGCAATGAGGCGATAGCGGTGCGCGTAGTCTTCCCACATCCCGACGAGGTTCTTGGGGCAGAGGATGAGCGTCTCCAGCGAACGGGGCGGGTCTTGGAACACGCGGGCGAGCGCGGTGGCCATGAGCGTTTTGCCCAAGCCGACAACGTCGCCGAGGATGACGCCGCCACGCTTTTCCAAATGCCGCGCCGCAATGCGAACGGCGGCGGACTGGAAGTCGAGCAGCGTGCCGCGCAAATCCGCCGGGATGGAAAACTCCGAAAGGCCCGCCCGCGCCTCCTCGGCAAGGTGATACGCCATCTTGACGTAAATCCAGTAGGGCGGAATGGCGTCGGACCGCGCCCAGCTTTCCTCGATGACCTGGATAAGTTCCTTGGTGATGTCCACGCACCACTTGTCGTCCCAGCGCTCGGTGAACCATTTGGCGAGCTTTTCGGTCGCGTCGTGGTCGAGCACGTCCACGTTAAGTTCGCCCTGATGGGAGAGGCCGGAGAGCGTGAGGTTGCTGGAACCGAGGAAGCCGACGATGGGATTGATGGGGTCGCGGCGGAAGCAGAGGTAGAGCTTGGCGTGGAGCGTGTGCCGAAGGAACAGCTTCACGACCACCTTGCCCGCCTTGAGCTGCGCGGCGAGACGCCGCAGACCGGCTTCATCCTCATCCGTGGGTGCGCCAAAGGTGAGCTGTGCGCGGAATTCCTCCGCCAGCCTGCGCTTCAGCCGAATGACGGTCTGGTTGCTGACCTGCTCCTCATGCGGCAGCAGGCTGTAAGCTTGCCGGAGTTCTTCCTGTGGCACCCGCTGCATCCCGACGAGCAGGCGGCACTGGCTGCCCTCGCCGCCCGGCCACTGGTCAATCAGCGCATCAATCGCCTTCCAGCCACGCAGATTGAAGTAGCCGACACAGAAGTCGGAGTGGTCGGAAAGTTGAAGCGTCTGCCGCAGGGCGGGCAGCAGCTCCTGCGCGATGTTGTCGAAGATGCGCGGCATGGCTGTTCGCTCGCGCGCGAATCAGCCCTGTCGGGAATGGCGTGTCCTCCGTGGGGTTACCGGTGCCTGAAAAACAAAAGGAGCGTGTTTACACACGCCCCGATACAGGCACCGCTAAGAGCCCACGAAGGAGCGCTTTCAACACGCCCCCAGCGGGGCGTGCATCAAGCGATGTCCTTCGTGTCGAAATTAGCGGTTTCGTATCGGACAGCAGCCGAAGCTACGCGAAATGGTTTTGTGAAAATGTGTTTCTGGTCGTGTTTGTTTTCCTGCTAACGGCGGCAGAGTAGCGGGTGCGGGCGCGGCTTGGGAAGCGGGGACTTTGAACGGACGCACCCCCTCACCCCGGCCCTCTCCCCCGTTGGGGGCGAGGGAGAAATTTTGCTTTGCGCCCTCTGCGCCCTTTTGCGGATCACAAATCCGTGTCCATCCGTGTGCATCCGTGGTTAAAAACTTCGACACCTCACCCTCAATCCATCTCCCCGTTCGAGGCGGAGAGGGAAGAAGAGCCGGGCGGGCGGGAGCCGCCTACTTTGGAGCTTGCCGAACATGCGGCGGGTGACTTCACATTCCCGCATGAACACCACTCGCCGTTCCGCCCTGAAATGCGCCGCCGCTTCCGCCTTTGCCGGCGTGTCCGTGCTCACCGCCTCCAAGGTCCGCGCCGCCGAGGCCGGGGACTTCTACGTCGCGAAGAACGGACGCATCAACCAGTCCTTCGTCACCTGGAACTTCCGACCGCTGACCATTCCCGAGCTGGCGAAGCTCGCGGTGAAGTTCGGCGTGAAGTCCATCGAGCTCGTCGGCCCCGAACACTGGCCGATGCTCAAGGAACTCGGCCTCAAGTGCGCCATCGCCGGCAGCCACGGGTTTGCCAAGGGCTTCGCGCAGCCGGACCAGCACGCGGAGTGTCTCAAGGTGCTGGAGCAGCGCATCGTGCAATGTGCCGCGCACGAAGTGCCCGCCGTCATCACCTTCTCCGGCTTCCGCAAGGGGCTGACCATGGAGGACGCCACGAAGAACACCATTGCCGGCCTCAAGAAAATTGCCCCGTTCGCGGAGAAGCACAAAGTCACCGTCGCGCTGGAGATGCTGAACTCGAAGGTCAACGTCGAGATGAAGGGCCACCCGGACTATTTCTGCGACGACATGGACCTGAGTGTCCGCATCCTCAAGGAAGTCGGCTCGCCCTACGTGAAAGTGCTCTTCGACATCTACCACGTGCAGATCATGCACGGCGACGTCATCAGCCGGCTGCGGCAATACAAGGACTTCATCGCGCACTACCACACTGCCGGCAACCCGGGCCGCAACGAGATTGACGCCACGCAGGAGATCAACTACCCGCCCATCATGCGCGCCATCGCGGAGACGAAATACGCGGGCTATGTCGGTCAGGAGTTCATCCCCGTGCAGGCCGACAAGGTGAAATCCATCAATGAATCCGTGCGGATTTGCGACGTGTAGCCCGCGCGACGAGGTAAGTCCTCCAACACCTACTTGAGCGCCGCGCGGATGATCGGCTCGAAGATGTCCGCCTGGCGCATGAAGCCGAGGTCGTTGGCATGCGAGGCGTCCGTCGCACCCTCGGTGTCGGTGCCGTAAAGCGCGTCGCCGGGGATGTAGGAGAGGTGGGCAACACCTTCCTTCTTGAGTTGCTCGTAGGCGGCCCGCAACGCGGCGTGGTTGTCGTCGTGGAATTTCTTCTTGTTCGGGGTGATCCAGTCGTTGGTGAAGCGCCGGTCTTCCACCAGCACGATGGGCGTGTTCGGCCGCGCGGCCCGGAGCTGCTTGACCAGCGGGATGCACTTTGCGGTCACGTCGGCGGGCTGCATGTTCGGCAGGCAGTCAATGACGTAGACCGCCGCGTCAATCTCAGTGAGCAACTCGCCCACGGCGGCGTCCATGCGGCCGTTGCCGGAGAAGCCGATGTTCAGCACCGGCCGGTCGAAGCGTCGGCCAAGAATCGCCGTGTGCACCATGCCCGGCCGCGACGCGCACGCCCCGTGCGTAATCGAGGTGCCGTAGAAGACGATGGGTTTCTCGGTGCGCGGAGCGAGGCCCGTAAACTTTGCGCCAGCGGGCACGCCGATCTCCAGTGACTCGATGCCGTTGTAGAGCGGGAGGTAGGCGGCGTATTCACGTTCGCCGGGCGCAAGGTCGCTGATGATCATCGTCTCGACCTTTGCCGTTGCCGGCCGGGTGACTTGCACCCACCGCCACTTGCCCTGCGCGTCGCGCGCGTAGAGGTCCAGGCCACTGACGCCGGTGGCTGGCATGTGCGGCATGGCGAGGTTGGTCTTCGCGAGCGTGTAGCGGGTGTAGATGGCCTTCGCGTCGGTCTTGAAGCGCACCATCAGCCCGGCGCTGTCGCGGCTCAGGCTCCACACGGCGGGCGTGACTTTGCCCTCGGCCTTGGCCGGGAGGCGGTCGAACCACCGCTTGCGCTCCTGGTCGCCCCAGCCGCGCCCCTCGACGCCCCACTTGGTCACGTCATGCCATGTAACGTCGGCGGGAATGCCGCCCGCGGGAGCCTTGGGCGGCGCGGGCTTCGCAACGGGCTTGGGCGCGGGCTTCGCAACGGGCTTGGGCGCGGGCTGCTGGGCAATGACGCTGGTCGCGAGGGCGAGGAGGAGGGCGAATCTCATGGCAAGGGAGGAATGAGTTTGAACCGGGTTCACGCGCGAAGTCTTGGCCGGGCAACGGCGCACGTCAACGCCGGCTGAATCGGACCGACACTTGCTAGCCGTGCGAGGCAAGGCTAGTTTCGCAGCATGAAATTGCGTTTGCTCGTCGAGTTGGACAAGGAAACGAATCGGTGGTCCGCCGTGTTCCCCGAATTGCCCGGCTGTGCCACGGCGGGCGACACCGAGGCTGAGGCCGTGGCCAACGCCAAGGAAGCGCTCGCGCTGTGGTTCGAGCCGGTGCCCATGAAGCTCACCAAGGGCGCGAAACTCTTGGAACTCGCGGTGCCTTGAGCCAGCGCTATCCAGTCTGCAACGCGAAGGAGGTCGTGAGGGTTCTGCGTCGCCAGGGCTTCGCGCTGGCAGGGCAGTCCGGAAGCCACCAGAAGTGGCGGCACGCCAACGGAAGACAGGTCATCGTGGCGATGCACGGGAGCAAGCCCATCCCGATTGGCACGCTCAAGAGCATCATCGAAGGTAGTGGTTTGGACGTGGAGGAGTTTCGCTAGGTCATGCAGCGCGGCTTACAACCCGAGGGTAGAGCGGCCATCCGAACGTCGAGGTCAGATGTCAACCTCGGGAGGGAAAGAGGGACAGCCAAGCGCTGCCAACTAAACCCGAAAATGGTGATGGAGTATGTCGACACGCAGCTCCAGGACATTTGCAACCGTGCCGCGGTTCGTCGGCTTCGCAGGCACGCGGTCAAGGCAGTAGTAACGTGGGGCTGCTTTGAGGATTACGAAAAGACCAAACTCCGCTACGAGTGTTGGCCGGTCTTTGAATTTCGACGGCACAAGCTAATCATCGCGTATTGCCTCTCGCCTTATGGGCAAGGCCAACCTTGGTTTCTCGTTGGCACCGAAGAAATCGCGGCCGGTGACTTCACCTGGTGCCCACGATTTGCAACGCTTGAAGCTGCTTTCAGAGCCTCAAGTGCCTGCCCTCCCAAGTGGTTGGCCGGCTACCACGACTCCGACCGATAACTGGCCGGCGTTTTCCCCGCTGTGGGTCAGCGGCCTTCGCTCACTCAAAAAGCCCTTGGATTTCCTCCCACGTCAGGTTGTCCGCGAGGGTTTCCTCGCCGCCGAGGGTGGCCTTGATGATGGCGCGTTTCTTTTGCTGGAGCGCGAGGATCTTCTCCTCCACCGTGCCGCGAGTGATGAGCTTGTAGCTCGGCACCACGCGCGTCTGGCCGATGCGGTGGGCGCGGTCGGTAGCCTGGTCCTCGACCGCCGGGTTCCACCACGGGTCGAAGTGCATGACCGTGTCCGCGCCAGTGAGAGTGAGGCCCACACCGCCGGCCTTGAGGCTGATTAGAAAGACGGGGATCTTCGCGTTGCCTTGGAACTTTTCCACCACTGCGCCGCGGTTCGTGGTCGAGCCGTCGAGGTAGCAGAAGTCAATTTTCTCCGCCGTAAGTTTGTCGCGTAGGAGAGCGAGCATCGTGGTGAACTGGCTGAAGACGAGCACGCGATGGCCGCCGTCAATGGCTTCCTCCAGCAACTCGCTGAACATCTCCAGCTTGCCGGAGTCGTCGTCGGTGAACTTGGCGTCCTCCATCTTGAGGAGCCGCAGGTCGCAGCAGATTTGCCGCAGCCGCAGGAGCGCGTTGAGCACGACCATCTTGCTCTTCGCCAGGCCCTGCGCGCCGACGGCGTCCATGACTTCCTTTTTGCTGACGGCGAGCACCTGCTTGTAAATCTCCGCCTGGTCGTCGGTGAGTTCGCAGTAGGAAACTTGTTCGAGCTTCGCGGGCAAATCCTTCGCCACTTCGGTCTTGAGACGGCGCAGGATGAACGGCCGCAACCGCCGCCCCAGCCGCGCCTGCACGGCCTCGTCCTTGTCGCGCGTGATGGGCTGCTCGTAGCGCTCCTTGAAGTCCGCCGCCGAGCCGAGGTAGCCGGGCATGAGGAAGTCGAAGATGCTCCACAGGTCGAGCACGGAGTTCTCCATCGGCGTGCCGGTGAGCACGAGTCGGTGCGTGGTCTTCACCGCCTTCACGGCCTGGGAGTTTTGCGTCTCGCGGCTTTTGATGTGCTGGGCTTCGTCGAGAACAAGCGTGTCGAACTCGAACTCGCGATACTTCTCCGCGTCGCGCCGGATGAGGGCGTAGCTGGTGATGACGAGGTCGCTTTTGGCGATGTCCTCGAAGCGCGAGTGGCGCGATGCCCCGTGCAGCGCAACGACCTTCAACTGCGGCGTGAACTTCTTCGCTTCGGCGAGCCAGTTGAAGACGAGCGAAGTGGGGCAAACGATGAGCACAGGGCCAGACAGCTTGCGGTTCGTGTGGCAAGACTGGAGGAACGCGAGTGTCTGGAGCGTTTTGCCGAGGCCCATTTCGTCCGCGAGGATGCCGCCGAACTTGTTGTCGCGCAGGAACTGCATCCACGCGACGCCCTGCCGCTGATAGGGGCGCAGCACGTCCTCCAAGTGGCCGAGCGGCGGGCAGGTGAGCTTCGTCACGCCGCTCTGTTGGGCCGCGCGGTCACGCCAACCGCCAGCGGCCTGCACCTGCCAGCCGGCTTGCTGGCGAAGGGTGGCGTCAAGGAAGCCCGCCTGCTCATTGCTGAAGCGGTAGCCGCGCGCGTGCTGCTGCGGCGCGCAGTCGCGCAAGACCTCGTTGAACTCCTCAAGCGCACTCGTGTCTATGAGCGCGATGCGCCCGTTCTTCAGCCGGGTCGTGCCGTTGCCGGACAGGATGAGCCGAGAAATGTCAGCGGCGGAAAACTTCTCGCCGTCTGCCGAGCCGAGGGACATTTCCAAATCGAACCACCGCTCGCCCGAGGGGCGGATTTCAAAGCGCGGTTCGAGGCGCTCGAAATTCTTCGCGGTGCTGTGCTGGAGCCGTTCTTCGAGCGAGACGTCCCACTCCTTTTGCAGGCGCGGGTAATCCTTCGCGAAGAAGCGGACGACATTGCTTTCACCGTGCAAATTCCAGCGGCCCTGCGGGTCCGGTCCGCTGAAGCCCGCGCGCCGCATCCGCTCGGTGGCAGCGACCTCAGAGCCGAAATCGCGGGTGGAGTAGCGCGTGACGCACTTGGGGTCAGGCAGCCAGAGCGACTCGTCCTTCGCGGTCACACCCACGGTCATGATACGCGGGCCGTAGGCGCACTGGAGCTGCGCGGTGACCTGCGCGAGCCCGCCGTTGAGCGCGAGGATGAAGCGCGGTGACTGCGGCTCCAACGTGAACTCATCGATGGTGAAGTTGGCGTCCACCTCGCTCTCGGCTTCGAGCACGACCAGCTCCTGGCTGAGGAAGAGCGGCACGCGGGAGCGGGGCAGCTTCATGGGCGCTTGGAAGAGCGAGCGCCACTGCTTCGGCAGGCCCACCGGCTCCAGCGAGTCACCGCGAAACGCCCAGAGCGATTCGCCCGCGATGAGCGTGGGCGCGCGGAGACCGGGCGGAAGGTTGAGGCGGATTTCACCGCTCGTTTCCAACGTGGCTTCGACCGGCACGCGCCACGCGGCAGCGGAGACGGTAAGCAGCTGCGCGCGCCCGAGCGAAACGCGCGGATGGCCGGCGAGCGCGTCAAGGAGCTGCGTCAGCTCGGCCAGATTGAGCATGAGGCCGCCGGGCGTTTCGTTGCCGGCGAGCGCCTCGGCTTTGTCCAGCAGGCGAGCGTCCTCGGGCGTGAGCGCAAAGGGCTGGTTCATCGGCAGATTGCCCAGCGGCACGCGGCCGCGCGCCCACTTGCCTTCAAACGTGGCCATGACTTTTCCGCGCTCGATACCCGTGGCGAAGGTCGGGGGAAAGATCACGGAGATTTCCAGCGGCTGACCGTTCGCGGCGCGCTTTAACTTCGGTCCGGCCGGCGGCTCCGGCTCGCGTGCGACGGCAGCGACCGGTTTCACGCCCAGCCGCGCGGGCAAAGGTGTGGCCGTGTCGCTGCCACGGGGCACGGGTTGGTTACTGAGAACGTGGTGCAGTCCGACCGCCACTGAGTGCGAGCAGATGACGCCGCCCTCGCGGGAGGCGCGGCAGGGGCAGAGATTATCGATGTCCACCGGGCCCTTGATGACGAGGCCGGCGCGATAGGAAGAAGTGCCCTCCTGCACGACGCCTTTGAGCAACGGCGGTGACCAGTTCGAGGAAATGACCTTCCCACCGGCGAGCAGCGAGCGGGCGTTCTTGACCGCCTCCCAGCCCGCCGCCTTCGTGAAGAAAGCTTCCGTCAACTCGGTGAAACTCATCGACACAAGGATGCCGGACAGGTCAGCAGGTTGGCAAAAAATTTGGTGCAAGGGCCACCGCCGGACGGGCGTCGATCACGGCGGGAAAGAAAAAGGCGGCTTCGTCTCCGAAGCCGCCCTTTGAAATGCTCGAACTGATCAGGCCTTAGGCGCGTGGCCTTCGCCACTTGTGCCTTCGAGATGCACGGCTTTGTAGCCGCCGATGGATTTGAAATAGAGCAGGATGCCCAGGTAAATGACGGCCATCATCGCTGGGATGGCAGAGTCGGCGACAAGCGTCCGACGATCGCCGGCGATGGACGCCTCAGCGGCGGCTTTCTGTTCAGGCGTGCGCTTGGAGGCCTCAACCTTCTGAGCGTCTCCGAGCTTCGTCCCGTCCAGCCCGGTGGCCTCGTCGAAGAAGAGGAACGAGCTGGGCTTCGCGGCCTTGAACTGCTCATAAGCGGCGGGGTTAGCCTTCTTGAGCTCCTCACCGGCGAAACGATCCTTGGCATAGCCGAGGCCCGGCGAACCAATCATGCCCGCCGACATCATGCCGATGCCGCCCATGATGGAGATGGCGATGGCACCCGTGCGCGGGAAGCGGTCGGAGGCAACGGCTAGCATCGTTGGCCAGAAGAATGTCTTGCCGATGCCGTAAACCGTCAGAGCGAGAATCGCACCACCGAAGGCCGTGATACCTGAAGTAAGGTTAAGGCCGATGCAGGCCAGCACGGCGCAGAGCAACAGAATGCCGACGGGCGAGAGCCCGATCCGTTTCTCGATGAAATCCGCGCAGAAGCGCAATGCAAACATGGTTGCCGAGGTGAACACGAAGAGAATCTTGCCCTGTTCGGAGGTGAGGATGTTGCCGGTGATGTTCTGAATCCAGCCATCGGTGCCCAGTTCAACCGCGCCCACCAGAGCGTGCGCGACAAACAAGACGAACAGCAGCACTGAGCCCATGGAAAACTGGGTCATCACGGCGACCACTACCAACAGCGCGCCGCCAATGCCATACGCCACGCCGGCGGGCAGACCCAGAGTGTCCTTGCAGAAGAGGGCGAGCAGGCCGCAAACGACCAGGCCGCCGAGGATGCCGACATCCTTGAGCATTTCACCCAAGCTGAGGCCCTTCTCTGAAGCTTCCGATTTCGGGAAACTCTGACCCAGAAACATGATGCCGTAGGCGACGGTCGGGATGAGGTAAAGCGAGAGCTGGAGCTTCCAATCGAGCTTCATCTGGTCATCCAATACCCAGCCCAGCACGCCGCCGATGATGAGGCCTGCGGGCCAGCTTGCGTGGAGGATGTTCAGGTAATGCGTGCGGTTGTGCGGGAAAAGCGTCGCCACGAGCGGGTTCGCAACGGCTTCGAGGGTGCCGTTTGCGAAGGCGAAGATGAACATGCCCCACTTGAGCATGTCGAAGGCGGTTTCCTTGCTCGTCGCGCCAAAGGTCACGACAGCTGATAGGACGTGCAGCGCGAACGCTGCCACAACGAGCTTGCCGTAGCCAATCTTGTCGCAGATGACGCCGCCGATGATGATCCCGAAGCAGAAGCCCGTGAAGCCCGCGCCACCGATCGCGCCAAGCTGCGCGCCGGTGAAGCCGAACTCGGAGCCCCAGTTGTCAAAGATGCCACCGCGGATGGCAAAGCCGACACCGGCGGCAAGAATCGCCATGAAGCCGGCCCACAGAAGCCGTTTGGCGTTGGGCGCAATGGCCTCATTGGAGATCGTTTGGTCTTCGGTCATAGTAGTGCTGCTTTTGGTTTGTTAACGGATTGATTAGAAGGTGAAGGCCGGGAGTTTGACGATCGCGCCGCCCTTCATGGCGGATTCGTGGGCGCACAGGCCGACGCACGTCCAGTTGGCGGATTGCACGGCATTTGGGAACGGATCGCGGTCCTCGACCAGCGCCATGGCGAACTCGTGCGCGAGGTGCGGATGGCTGCCGCCGTGGCCGCTGCCCTGCGTGAAGCTGAGGTGCGTTTTCTTGCTGGAGTCGTAAACGCCCTGGGTCGTGTATTTCGCGATGCTCTTGGGCAGGCGTTTCGCGAAGTCGGGGCATTTCACGAGCTTGGGAATCTTGGGCTCGGGCAGCTTGGCGGTGTGGAGCACGAGCGGCTGGTGCTCGATGAGCGGCCATTCCACGGAGGCTTTGCTGCCGTAAACGTCGATGCTTTCGCGGTATTGCCGCGCGGTGTCGAACAGGCTGCGAATGATGCGCGCGTTGACGTCGGTGCCGGCGAACTTGATGTGTGCGGTCTCCACGGCGAAGGGGCTGCCGTATTTCTTGACCAGTTCCTTGCGGATGGTGCCGGAGCCGAAGCAGGAGACGTATTCCGCGGGTTTGCCGATGAGGCCGGCCACGGGGCCGACGCAGTGGGTGGCATACCACATGGGCGGCAAACCGGGCCAGTAGTTGGGCCAGCCATCCATGTCCTGCTGGTGCGAGGCTTGAACGAACTGGAGCTTGCCGAGTTTGCCGTCGTCGAGCAGCTCCTTCATGAAGAGGTATTCGCGGGCATACACGACGGTCTCCATCATCATGTATTTGAGGCCCGTTTTCTTCACGAGGTCCACGATCTTCTTGCAGTCGGCGATGTTGGTGGCCATCGGCACGGTGCAGGCGACGTGTTTGCCGGCCTTGAGCGCGGCAATGCTCATCCATGCGTGATCGGGAATCGGCGAATTGATGTGCACGACGTCCACGTTCGGGTCCTTGAGGACGTCGTTGAACTCGCGGTAGCGCACGTCCACGCCGAAGTAGTCACCCACGGCGTTGAGCTTCTCCTCGTTGCGCTGGCAAATGGCGTAGCAAGTCGCGTGGGGGTGTTTCTGCCAGAGGGGGATGAACTCCGCCCCGAAACCCAGCCCGACGATTGCGACGTTGATTTTCTTGCTCATGGTTGATGAAAGGCTGCTATCGAATTGTGCGCCTCAAGTTGCCTGAACCGACCGCTTTCAGCCATGAGTTCCAGCGCATTCGATTTGAAAAAATTTCCCGCCGGGCGCAAGCACGCAAACGCGCACCAGCACTCGTTTTAACCAGCGGCTACGCGCAGAATCAAACCGCTCCGTCGCGCATGCGTCAACGAAATTTCCCCCGGCACACGTTTAGGAATGGGCTGGAGTCTTCCTTGGGGCATGGTGCCACAGTAAAGTTTGTCAGGTGGCGCTGCGCCTGGTGGGCCTTTGATGACCAACGCTCGCCACCATATGAGCCCGACCTGGTCAGGATGAGTTTGGTAAGCCGCCAGGCGAGTTCATCAGGTGCCCAAGAACGCAAAGGCCCGCTCGTGCGAGCGGGCCTAGCGAATGAAATGTGTGACGGCTTACTTGGCGACGTCTGTCTTCGGCACTTCACTGGCTGGTGCCGCTTCCGACTCGACAAACTCAATAATCGCCATCTTGGCCGCATCACCCTGACGCTGATTTAGCTTGAGGATGCGGGTATAGCCCCCTGGCCTGTTCTTGAACAGTGGCGCGATCTTGTCGAAGAGGATGTGAACGACGTCTTCACTCTCCCGCCACTTTATGCGCTTTTCGCGACCTTTGACGGTCGGTGTGCCTTTGAACAAGGCCCGGGACTGCTGTCGGAGCCTGGCAGCTGCCAGCCGGCGGCAATGAACATTCTCAGCGACCAATGCTGCCTTCTTCTTATCCTCCGCGGCGGCGGAGGCCTCGATGGCACGATTGGCGCGACGGCCAAGGGTAACAAGTTTTTCCACTACGGGGCGCAAAGCTTTAGCTTTTGCCAGTGTGGTGGTCACGCGCTTGGCTTTGATGAGACTACAGGCCATGTTGGCCAGCATCGCGTTGCGATGCTCGCCAGTGCGGCCCAGCTTGGCGGTTCGTTTAAGATGGCGCATAAGTCAACTGGTTTAGGCGGGCTTTTCTTCCTTCGGTGCGTCGAGCAATCCCGCGTCAAAGGTCATGCCGAGGCCAAGACCGAGGGCCTGCAGCTTGTCTTTGATCTCTTGCAGGGATTTCTTGCCGAAGTTGCGATACTTCAACATGTCGCCCTCGGACTTCATGGCGAGCTGACCGACAGTGGTGATGTTCGCGTTGTTAAGGCAATTGGCGGCGCGGACTGAAAGCTCGATTTCGTTCACGCTCATGTTGAGGAGCTTTTTCAGCTTATTCTGCTCCTCATCCTGCTTGCTCTCGACCTCGGTAAACTGAACGGCATTCCGGTCGTAGTTCACGAACACATCAAGGTGTTTCTGCAGGATGGCGCTGGCTTGAAGCAGTGCGTCATCGGGCGTGATGCGACCGTCGGTCCAAATCTCTACCACCAAGCGGTCATAGTCAGTGCGCTGACCGACACGCGCGGCCTCAACCGCATATTTAACACGGGTTACCGGAGAGAAGATGGAATCAATGGCGATGACCCCGATGGGCTGATCAGTCTTCTTGTTCTCGTCACCCGGGCAGAAGCCCCGGCCCTGCTTGACCTCGAACTCCATGACCAACTTCTTCTTTTTGTCCAGGGTGCAAACGACCTGATCCGGATTGATAAGGGTTACGTGCTGGTTCAGTTCGATGTCGGCAGCCGTTACCTGTCCGTCCTTGTTTACGGACAGGATCAGCTGCTGGGGCTCGTGGGTGTCACACTTGAACTTGATCTTCTTCAAATTCAGAATGATCTCGGTCACATCCTCCACCACGCCGTCAACGATCGTGAATTCGTGCTGGGCTCCGTCAATTTTCACCGATGTGATGGCGGCCCCTTCTAGAGAACTCAACAGGACGCGGCGAAGCGAGTTGCCAATGGTGTGACCATAGCCCGTCTCAAAGGGCTCGGCGCTGAATTTGGCATACGTGGAAGTGGCGGTTGCTTCTTCCTTTTGCAACCGCTTGGGCATTTCGAACCGGGCTAGACGAACTGGCATGATTTTTCTTTCTGCAATTTTAAACTGACCGACGGCGCTATTCCCGGCGCACGCCGGCCCATATAATTGCTATTTGTCCCCGTTAAACGGGAACGGTTGGTTTAGCGGGAATAAAATTCGACCACCGCTTGCTCGTTGGCAATGGGGTTAATTTCGTCGCGCGAAGGAACGCGCATGAGGGTGCCCTTGAAGGCGTCCTTATTAAGGGTGAGCCATTCGGGCACTGCTCGGGCCGTAGACAACTCGAGGTTCTTGGTTGCGAGCTGCCGTGAGACGCTTGAGTCACGAACCTCAATGACATCGTTAACTTTAACAGCGTATGAGGCAACGCTGACCTTGCGACCGTTAACCTTGATGTGTCCGTGTCCGACCATCTGACGCGCTGCCGCACGGGTAGTCGCAAAGCCGAGGCCGTAGACGACACTATCAAGGCGGGTTTCAAGAATCTGCAGCATTTGCTCACCGGTAACGCCGCGGCGGCGAAGCGCCTTCTCGTATACATTGCGGAATTGGCGCTCTTGGAGCCCATAAAAAAACCGCAACTTTTGCTTTTCGAGCAGACCAAGACCGTAGTCTGTGGACTTGCGACGTGAACCCTTGGGACCGTGCACGCCGGGCGGATAATTGCGCCGCTCCAAATACTTCGACGGGCCAAAAATGGGAATGCCGAAACGACGGCTGACACGGACGCGGGGACCTGTATAACGAGCCATAAAGCGTGATTCGTAAACTGTGGGATTAGACTAGACGCGCCGCTTCTTGCGAGGCCGGCAGCCATTGTGTGGCACTGGAGTTACGTCCTTGATAGTAGAGATTTCCAAACCAATGGCCTGTAGCGCACGGATGGCCGACTCACGCCCGGAACCAGGACCGCTTACACGAATCTCCACTTCGCGAAGTCCATGAGACATTGCCTGGCGTGCGGCATCCTGAGCCGCTTGCTGGGCAGCAAAAGCAGTGCTTTTACGCGAGCCCTTGAAGCCCACCCGACCGGCAGTGGACCAACCTATAACGTTTCCCTGCATGTCTGTAATGGATACGTTAGTGTTGTTAAAGGTTGAAAGAATGTGGGCGATGCCAATGGCAATGTTCTTGGCGCCCTTTGCCTTTACTATTTTTTTGCCAGCATTCTCATCAGCGAGAAGTTCAGCTGCTGTGGGTGCAGCCGCAGCGACAGCCGCAGTTGACGCAGCAGGAACGGCAGGAGCCGTCGGCTCCTTCTTTAGTTCAGGCGCGGGAGCAGCACCTGCTGGCTCCAGTTTGGCTTCCTTCTTCGGGGCGGCGGTTTTCTTCTTTTCTTCGGCCATAAGTGTAATCAGTTAGGAGATCAAGCGGCCGGCTTGGCAGCTGCGCGCTGCACACCAACGGTGCGGCGGGGACCTTTGCGAGTGCGGGAATTGGTCTGGGTGCGTTGGCCACGCACAGGAAGGTTCTTCAGATGTCGAACTCCCCGATAGCACTTGATTGCCTGGAGTCGTTTCAAGTTAAGGCCGAGCTCGCGCCTTAGATCGCCCTCAATGACGTATTTGCCCTCCTGGATCGCATGAACAATCTGAGACAGCTGCGCCTCGGTCAGGTTTTTTGCTCGGATGGCGGGGTCCAACTGCGCCTTTGCGATGATCTCGCGCGCATTTACCGGACCGATGCCGTAAATGTAGCGAAGCGCAATGTCGATTCGCTTGTCGCCAGGGATGTCAACACCAAGAATGCGTGCCATAAAATCTCGATTTTAACCTTGTCGTTGCTTGTGGCGCGAGTTGCTGCAAATGACTCGGAGCACGCCCTTGCGTTTCACGATCTTGCAGTTCTCGCACATTTTTTTAACCGACGCCCGAACTTTCATAATTTACTTTCGTTCAAAGTCACATACCCGTGCGACAAGTCGCCGGGTGACAGTTTCACCGTCACCATCGATCCAACCCCTACCCGCTCCACCAGCGGCACCTGCCGCCGTGCTACGTGTCCCAATAACGTGTGTCCGTTGGCAAGCCGAACGAGCAACAGTCCATTGGCCAGCGTTTCAACTACCGCGCCCTCAACGAGGAAGGCAGATTGTCCGGACATGTTAGTATTTCCGGCTCGGATTCCGTAATCAACACAGTGTGCTCCATATGAGCTGACGGAAGCCCGTCGTGCGTGACTACAGTCCATTTGTCACTCAAAACTTTTACCGCCGGCGAACCAGCGTTTACCATCGGCTCGATAGCTATGGTCATTCCCGGCTTTAGCTTCACCGAGCCTTTACCGACTTCGACAAAATTCGGCACTTGCGGATCTTCATGCACGGTGCGTCCTACCCCGTGCCCGACAAATTCACGCACTACGCTGAACCCATTTACTTCGACGCAAGTTTGGACTGCGCGCGAGATGTCGACAACGCGATTCCCGACTCGTGCACGGGAAATTCCTTCATACAACGCTTTTGTCGTCACATCAATCAGTTTTTGCGCCAACAGGCTACAACCGCCTACGGCAACCGTTTTGGCGGTGTCGCCGATGAAGCCCTGGTATCGCACACCAACATCGAGGCTGACAATATCGCCGAATTGGATTCTACGGGATCCGGCAATACCATGAACAACCTCGTCGTTTACTGAAATGCAAATGTTGCAAGGATAGTTTTTGTAGCCAAGAAATGCACTGGTTGCTCCGTAGTGTCGCATTCGGAGGCCAGCGTAGTCGTCGATCTGCTTGGTTGTTACTCCAGGTTGGAGAAACGCTGCTACTTCATCAAGAACTGCCGAAGCGATCGCCCCGGCGATTCGCATGATGTCGATTTCTCGTTCTGACTTATAGACTATCATTGCCTTCGCTTCACGGCCCAATTAGGCCGGCGTGTCAAATGCCTTGTTCAATGAACATTCATCTGGCGGCTATCCGCCAGACCAAGCGCCCCTATTGGCGCCATTAAAACCTTCCGCGGAGCCGGGGCCCTTTCCCACCTTTCCCAGCGCTCAGAAACCCGTCGTAATGGCGCATCAGGAGATGCGATTCCATCATCCGCATGGTATCCAGCACGACACCCACCGTAATCAGCAAGCTTGTGCCACCGAAGAATTGAGAAACGTAATAATTTATGCCGAACGAGCGGGTCAAAAACTGGGGAATAATGGCAATGATTACCAGGAAAATTGCTCCAGCCAGAGTGATCCTGCTCATGGTAAAGTGAAGAAAGTCACTGGTAGCGTTACCCGGCCTGACGCCTGGTATGTAGCCCCCATACTTCTTTAGGTCGTCAGCAATCTGAACTTCATTAAACTGTGTTGCTACCCAGAAGTAGGAGAAGAAAAGAATCATTGCTGCCAATGCAGTCATGTGGACCCACTGGTCCTCGCGAAAGTGGATTGAAAGATCAACTAGAAACTTTATGTCGAGTGATTGGCCCAACATTCCGAGCAGCTTCTCGGGGAACATGAGAATCGCCTGCGCAAAAATGATAGGCATTACGCCTGCATAGTTCACCTTGAGAGGCATGAACGAACTACCACCTTGAACCATTTTACGTCCAACATTCCGCTGAGCGTATTGGACGGGTATCTTCCGCTGTGCCTGGGTGACCGCAATTACACCAGCTATTACAGCCAACAGAAGCAACACCAACGCGACCCCATGAAAGAGGTTGAACTTGGCTTGGATGCCCTCAGGCGTGACGAACATTTCCCAAAGTGCTTGGATGGTCTGGGGAACGCGGGCCAAAATGCCTACGGTGATGACCAATGAAACGCCATTTCCAATTCCGCGCTCGCTTATTTGTTCACCCAACCACATCATCAGCAATGTCCCCGTGGTCAGTAGTAGAGTAGTCTGCAGCCGATAGTCCAATCCTGGATCCTGAACTAACTGGCCACTAAAGCCTTGAAATATCTTGTCCGGATTCTCCCATGCCATGGCCATAACAAATCCCTGGCCGAGGCATAGAATGACCGTAAGATATCGGCCGTATTGTATGATTTTCGCGCGCCCGCCTTCCTCACGTGCCAGCTTGCTGAGTTGTGGGATGACTGCACTGAGCAACTGAATGATGATCGTAGCACTGATGTAGGGCATGATGCCCAGGGAACCGATGCCACAACGTTCCAATGCACCGCCCGTAAACATTGAATACATCCCCAGCAATCCACCGCCATCCTTTTTGGCAAGTTCGTCAAAGAACGCCTGTAAAGCCTGTCCATCAAGACCAGGCAAGGGCAGCATCGAGATGAGCCGGCAGATTGCCAACAAGATTAGCGTGAAGAATATCCGATCCTTCAGCTCCGATATCTTGAAGCAGTTGACGAACGTATTTACTATGTTCTGAAACATGACCCTTCAGGCAGACTACTAGGACGCCTTATCGGTAGTAGCTTTTGGTGCTGTCACTTCACAGGCACCACCGGCTGCCTCAATCTGTTTACGAGCCGACGCGCTAAACGCATCCGCTACAACAGTCAATTTTTTGGTAAGCTCACCATCGCCGAGAATCTTAATTCCACCGCTGGATTTGCCATTGGCTAGCCCGCTCTTGCGGAGCGCGTCCTGATCGACCCGAGAACCGTTGTCAAAAACGTTTAGGCTATTAACGTTCACTATGATGTAGGTCGTCGCGAAGCGAGAGTTATTGAATCCACGTTTGGGGAGACGGCGAAAAAGTGGCATTTGGCCACCTTCAAAGGTAGGCCGGATGGAGGAACCGCTCCGCGCGGACTGACCCTTGCCGCCGCGGCCAGATGTCTTACCATGCCCGCTTGATTCGCCTTGGCCAAGCCGCTTTTTACGGTGTTTAGCACCAGGCCGAGGCTTTAGATTGTGAAGACGCATCGTCATGGGGATGAGAGGTTAGGCGGCTTTGGGACCTGCCAGTTCGATACCGCGGCGCTTTGCGATATCCTCGCGCAAGCGCAGACTTTGAAGTGCTGCCAAGGTGGCCTTGGCAACGTTGGCTGCATTCTTTGATCCTAGTGATTTGCTAAGGACATCCTTGATGCCAACGGTTTCAAGAACAGCTCGCACCGTCTTACCCGCAATCAATCCGGTCCCGGGAGAAGCGGGGCGAAGCAAAACTTTTGCCCCGTCAAATGTGCAATATGCGTCGTGCGGTATCGTTGCCCCGGTGAGTGAGATCGACATCATGCTTTGCTTGGATGCCTCGCCACCCTTCTTAATCGCGTCCGAGACTTCAGCAGCCTTGCCCAGGCCGATTCCAATCCGCCCCTTGCGGTCACCTGTAACGACGAGTGCACTAAAGCTAAATCGGCGGCCCCCTTTTACAACCTTTGCAGAACGATTGATGTAAATGACCTTCTCAGTGAACTCACTCGGCTCACCTGATTGCTCAGCATCGTTACGGCGGCGCGGGCCGCCACGACCAGGACCACGGCCGCGACCACCGCGTTCACCCCTGTCGCCACGCGTTTCGACTGGCGGGGCAGTGGTAACCTGTTCGGCGGATTCGGGAGGGGTAAGGGTAGGTTCAGACACAGCTAAAATCTCCTGTTCACGTTTAGAATTTAAGACCTGCTTCGCGGGCGGCATCGGCAAGGGCTTTTACTTTGCCGTGGAACTGGGCACCGCGACGGTCAAAAACAACAGCCGAAATGCCTTTGGCTTTTGCCGCCTCGGCCGCAGCTTTACCTACGTGCGTTGCACTTTTGACATTGGCGGATAGCTGCGAGCCATCAGTCTGCTTGGCCCGGGTGGAAGCTGCAGCGATAGTGACGCCCTGGCTGTCGTCGACGAACTGCACGTAAATGTGTTGTCCCGTGAAAGTCACACTCATGCGCGGGCGCTCTGCGGTGCCGGTAACTTTCTTGCGAATACGCCAAACGCGGAGCTGGCGGAGCTGTTGTTTTTTCTGGGTTCTCATGGCATGCGGACCACGGTATCAGCCGTAGCCTCAAATCGTTACTGAACCGTCTTTCCTTCCTTACGGACGATATGCTCGCCGACGTATCGAACGCCCTTACCCTTATAAGGCTCCGGCGGATAGTAGCCGCGGATTTCAGCCGCCACTTGTCCTACGACCTGTTTATCAGGCCCTTCGACGGTGAGTTTGGTGTTTTCGTCAACAGTGATCTTGATCTGATCAGGTATGTCAAAAAGGACAGGATGCGAGAAGCCCAATGCGAGGTCGAGCTGCTTGCCCTTGACGGCAGCCTTGAAGCCGACGCCATGAATCTCGAGCTTTTTCACGTATCCTTCACTTACGCCTTTAACCATGTTGTTGATCAACGCGCGTGTGAGTCCATGAAGCGCCTTCGCTTCAGCATCGTCACCTTGCCTCGAAATAACGATGCTATCTTTTTCTACGGTGGCCGTAACTCGCGCGGGGATGGACTGTTGCAGTTTACCCTTGGGGCCTTCCACGAGAACTTTGGCCCCCTTGATCTCGACCTTGACTTTGGCCGGGATAAGAACGGGTTGTTTACCAATACGTGACATAAAATTGATGGGTTACCAGACGTAACAGAGCAGTTCGCCGCCAACATTCTGCCGGCGGGCCTCGTTGCCAGTCAAAATACCGGCAGGCGTCGACAGGATGGCAGTGCCCATGCCATTGCGAACACGCGGAATCTCCTGCGCACCGACGTAGCGCCGCAACCCAGGGGAGCTGACACGCTTGAGTCCATCGATAACGCTCTTGCGGCCTTGATACTTCAGTTTGAGTTTGATCCTCTTTTGGGCAACTACACCCTCAACAGCAACGTCGCTGATGTAGCCTTCACGCTTGAGGACGTGGGCAATGCTTTCCTTGATGTTGGAATGCGGAATCTCGACGCCGGGAAGCAACGCATTTCCTGCGTTGCGGATGCGGGTCAACATGTCTGAAATCGGGTCACTCATATTACCAGCTAGCTTTGGTCACACCAGGAATCATGCCGGAAAGGGCCAGTTCACGGAAGGTAAGGCGGGAAACGCCATATTTGCGAAGGAAGCCGTGCCGACGGCCAGAAACGGCACAGCGATTGACCAGCCGCACAGGCGAAGCACTACGCGGAAGCTTCGCCAAGCCGGCATAGTCCTTCTTCGCCTTCAATTCGGCGCGCTTGGCGGCGAACTTTTTCACCGTCTTCTGCTTGCGCTTCTCGCGCTCTAACCACGCTGTCTTGGCCATAAATTTATTGCGTTATCTCTCAGCGAACGGCATTCCCATGAGCTTGAGCAAATCCCGAGCCTCATCGTTGGTGGGTGCTGAAGTTACAATCGTCACATCCATTCCCTGCTGACGCTTGATTTTGTCGAGGTCAATTTCCGGGAAAATGGTTTGGTCAGCCAGGCCTAACGAATAATTGCCCCGGCCGTCGAACTTGCGAGGGCTGATGCCACGGAAGTCACGAATACGAGGAAGTGCCGTGGCAACCAGACGATCAAAAAACTCATACATGGCATCACGCCGCAGAGTAACGAAGCAACCGCAGGCTTGATTTTGACGGAGTTTGAAGTTTGCAACGCTCTTACGGGCCTTGGCGATGACCGGCTTTCTACCGGTGATGGCGGTGAGATCCTTAGCCGCGTCATCGACAGCACTTTTTTCAAGTGAGGCGCTCACGCCCATGTTGATGACGATCTTCTCGAGTTTCGGCACTTGGTGGACGTTCTTATATTTGCGCTTTTCCATTAGCGCAGGCCGGACTTCCTCAATGTATTTTTTGTAAAGGCGGGATTCCATACGCTTCAAGCTTTGGCGGTAGCAGGCTGGGTGGCGGTGCGTTTTGCCCGCCGGGCATCGTATTTGGCTGCAAGCATGACGTTGGAAACGTCAATGGAGCCTTCACGCTCAAGGATCGCTCCGTTGGGATGCTGTTGGCTCTTGCGAACGTGCTTCTTCTGGAGATTCACTCCCTCGACAAAAACACGCATCTTCTTGGTCACAACGGACTTTATCTTTCCGCGCTTGCCCTTGTCTTTGCCGGTGATGACGACGACTTCGTCGCCCGATTTAACATGTAGACGATTCTTGGGCATGGCTAGATGACCTCCGGGGCCAGCGAAATGATTTTCATGAACTTCAGGTCACGCAGCTCACGCGCGACCGGACCAAATATGCGGGTTCCTTTGGGATTACGCTCGGCGTCGATGATCACGATTGCGTTCCGGTCAAAGCGTAGGTAGGAGCCGTCCGCGCGCCTGATGCTCTGCTTGGTGCGCACGACGACTGCATCACACACATCCCCCTTCTTGACGGTGCCGTCGGGTGCAGCTTCCTTGATGTGACACTTGATGACCTCACCGACGCGGGCATAGGTCTGATTGCGGCCTTGAACACCGATCATTGCGGCCCGCTTGGCACCGGTATTGTCGGCTACGTCAAGAATGGAGCGTATTTGAAGCATGTTCGGTGGGTATTAGGCCGATACTTGGGCCGTTTCCTGGGCGCGCTCGACAATTTCGACCAAGCGCCACCGCTTGGTCTTGGAGAGGGGGCGAGTTTCCTCAATGCGGACGATGTCGCCAACCTTGGCCTCCGATTTCTCGTCGTGGGCGTAGAACTTCTTGAAGGTTGTGACCACCTTCTTGAATTGAGGGTGCGGAAAGCGACGCTTGACGCTCACAACAATCGTCTTCTGCATTTTGCTGGAGACGACCTCGCCGGTGCGCTCCTTGCGCTGACTGCGCTCTATAGAATTCGCGGTTTCGGACATGGGTTAGGCGGCTTTAGGTTGCGCTTTCTGCTTTTGGAGCTGGGTGATGCGGGTTTCGATGCGCGCAATGTCCTTGCGGATGATGCGAATTCGAGCGGGCTTCTCCAACTGGGCGGTAGCCTTTTGCAGACGCAGGTTGAACAACTCTTGCCGCAAATCGCGGCCCTTTGCAGCCAGCTCGGCTACCGTCATGTCTTTCAGCTCGGGAAACTTCATGGTCAGGCGTGCGCGTGTCGCGCGATGAACTTCGTCTTGATGGGCATCTTTGTGGCGGCCAAGCGCATGGCTTCACGGGCCATTGCTTCAGGGATCCCATCCACTTCAAACAGCACATTGGCGGGTCTAATTACTGCAACCCAGCCTTCCACGCCGCCCTTGCCGGTGCCCATGCGGACTTCAAGTGGCTTCTTGGAAAAGGACTTGTCGGGGAAGATACGTATCCACATTTTCCCACGCCGTTTCATGTGGCGCGAAATGGCCACACGGCAGGCTTCGATGACTTTGTTGTCAAGCCAGCAGCGCTCCAGCGCCATCAGGCCATACTCGCCGAATGCCACGGTGTTGCCACGGGTGGCCAAGCCACGCCGCGCTCCGCGCTGCATTTTGCGATACTTTACTCTTGCGGGCATCATCGCCATATCGAGTCCTCAGTCAAAAAAGTTAGTTACTGCCGGGCTGAATCTGTGTCGCGGCCGCCGCGGGAGCCACTGCTTTGGCTTCCTTGTCCTTGGGCTCGTCCTTGCAGATCCAGCATTTTACCCCGAGCTTCCCGTAGACTGTCTTGGCTTCAGCAAAGCCGTAATCAATGTTGGCACGAAGCGTGTGCAACGGCACGCTGCCTTCGAGGTATTTTTCAACCCGGGCGATTTCAGCTCCGCCCAACCGACCAGCACAGCGAACGCGGATTCCTTGAACGCCCTGCATTTGCATGGCTGTTTGAACCGCCTTCTTCATTGCCCGCCGGAAGGAAACACGGCGCTCAAGCTGAAGTGCGATATTTTCGGCAACGAGCTGGGCGTCAGACTCCGGTGACTTGACTTCAACGATGTCAACGTAAACCTCTTTGCCCGTCATCTTGCCAAGCTCCTCTTTGAGCTTGTCGATCTCCGCGCCCTTGCGCCCGATGACAACGCCTGGGCGTGCCGTGTGGATCGTGATACGACAGCGATTGGCAGCCCGCTCAATGCCTATTCGGGGGACTGAAGCAGATTCGAGCTTCTTCTTTAGAATCTCGCGGATCTTGAAATCCTCGGTCAACAGATTGCCGAAGCCTTTCTTGTCGGAATACCACTTGGAGCGCCAGTCCTTGTTGACGGCGACGCGCAGGCCGACGGGGTTGGATTTTTGGCCCATAGGATTACTGGTCGGAAAGAACGATTTTGATGTGGCTGCTGCGCTTGATGATGGGACCGGCGGACCCACGCGCCTTTGGGGTAAAGCGCTTCAGCCGCCCGGCCGTAAGCGCCAAAGCCTCACGCACCCGGAGGTTTTCAGCCTTGAGGCCGTTATTGTTCTCCGCATTCGCTATTGCAGAGTTGAGAGTCTTGGCGACAGCACGTGCTGACTTCCTCGGTATGACCGCCAAGACATGCTGCGCTTGGACGGCGGGCAGGCCCTGGATTTGGCGCACGACTTCGCGCACCTTTTGAGGCGACATCCGGAAATTTTTGAGTATGGCTTGGACTTCCATGCTATTTAGCCTCCGCCTTCGCGGTGTGTGCACCGTGCTTCTTGAAGGTGCGGGTTAGGGAAAACTCACCGAGTTTGTGCCCTACCATGTTCTCAGTTACAAACACTGGCATAAACTGCTTGCCATTGTGGACGTTAAATGTCAGGCCAATAAATTCAGGCGTGATGGTCGACCGACGCGACCACGTCTTGATGGGCGTCTTCGTGTTGGCCGCTTTGGCTTTCACGATCTTGTCCTGCAAACTTGGCTCCACGTAAGGGCCTTTTTTAATTGAGCGTCCCATAGTCTCTTACTTTTGCTTCATGGCCCGACCATCTCGGCGAACTACGATGAACCGGTTGGATTCTTTTGTGCGACGGCGAGTGCGGTAACCTTTGGCAATCAATCCCCAAGGAGAGGTGAGCTGCTGCCAACCACCACCCGACTTGGACTTACCAGCACCACCGCCGTTGGGGTGGTCAACCGGATTGCGGGCTACGCCACGCGAGATGGGCCGAATGCCGCGATGCCGGCTGCGTCCAGCTTTGCCCAAAACAACGTTTTCGTGCTCAGGATTGCCCACCTGACCGATTGTTGCGTAACAGTTCTCGTGAACTTTGCGGATCTCGCCCGAGGGGAGTCGGATTTGGGCGTAGCCGGAATCCACGGACATAAGCGTTGCGGCTGATCCCGCGGACCGCACCATCTGCGCGCCTTTGCCGGGGATCATCTCAATGCTGTGAATAGGGAGTCCAACCGGGATGTTCTTCAACTGAACGCTGTTACCAATATCAGGAGCGGCCGAAGGTCCGGAGTGCACTTTCGCACCAACTTTAAGCCCTAGCGGTGCTACGATATATCGTTTCTCCCCATCCTTATAGGTAAGGAGGGCCAGGCGAGCGGTGCGGATGGGGTCGTATTCAATAGCGGACACTTCGGCTTCAATACCGTGTTTGTTCCGCTTGAAGTCCACCAAACGAATTTTCTGCTTGTGACCACCGCCAATGCCGCGCGCAGTGACCCGGCCATAGTTGTTACGTCCACCGCTTTTCTTGCGCGTGACGACCAAGCGGCGCTCCGGCTTGGTCTTGGTGACGTCGCTGTAATCCGAGATAGTAATATATCTCGTGGACGGAGTAAGGGGGCGGAAAGTCTTGACTGGCATGGCGGTAGTTTAAGTGAGGTTGATCTTGTCACCCTCCTTGAGGGTTACAACGGCCTTCTTCCAGTGCGCATCACGACCAGCATGCTTGGTGTTTTTTCGCCGGGCCTTGCCGCGAACGTTGGACGTGTTGACTCTGACAACTTTGACTTTGAAGAGCTCCTCGACCGCATTACCGATCTCGACCTTGTTGGCGCGACGATCAGCAACGACGGTGTATTGATTGAATCGCTCAGCCTGCATCGCACCTTTTTCACTGATGCGCACCGTCTTAATTATATCGAAGGAATTCATGGCGGTTACTTATTGTTTAGCCGAGTCGCCACCTTTTCGAAGGCCGCCCTGGTGAACACCAGCTTGTCGCAAAGGAGCGCCTCATAGGTGTTGAGACTATCGCCACTAGTCAAGGTAACGTTGGGAACATTCCGGGAACCCAATGACAAGTTAAGGTTATCTTTCCCAGCCACCAAAAGAACCGTGCGTCCAGGAAGTTTGAGAGCCTGCAACATGGTGAGGAATTCCTTAGTCTTGGGCGTTGCCAACTTGAAATCATCCACCACCACTACATCACCCGCCTTCAATCGTTCGCTGAGGGCTTTTCGAAGGGCGATAGAGCGGACTTTCTTGTTTACCTTCTTGGAAAAGTCGCGGGGTTTGGGACCGAACACGACGCCACCGCCACGCCAGAGAGGCGATTGATAGGAGCCAGCACGAGCACGTCCAGTGCCCTTTTGGCGCCATGGCTTCTTATTCGTTCCAGCCACTTCACCGGCAGTTTTAGTGCAGGCAGTCCCGCTACGCTGACCAGCGCGGTATGCAACAACCGTGTCGTGCACAGCCTGCGTGTATCGGCCATCTTGAACAACCTCGAAGCCGACCTCGACTTCACCTTGGCTGTTACCCTTATTGTCCAAAACCGGGAATTTCATGACTTACTTCTTCTTGGCATCCTTCTTGCCCTTGGCCAAAGCCTCAGCTAGCTCCTTAGCTTTCTTGGCAGCCTCCTCGCGATCTTTGCGAGCTTGGGCAACCGGATACTTCTTTGCTTCACGAATCACAACGTAGTCACCTTCGGAACCGGGAATTGATCCCTTGATGAGCAATAGATTGTCATCCTTGCGGACCTGGATGATCTCCAGATTCTGAGTAGTGCGCTGCTCCTGACCCATGTGGCCCGGCATCTTCAATCCCCGCCGCACCGTGCCCGGGAACAAACGTTGACCAATGGCACCAGACCGGCGTTTCCACCCTTTGCAGCCGTGCGTCGCGTCACCGCCAGCAAAAGCCCAGCGACCAACTACACCCTCAAAGCCACGGCCCTTGGTTTTACCAATGGCATCAATAAAATCACCCACTGCAAAAATCTCAGGTCCGACGACATCACCCGGCTTAACCGACAGCGCAAAGTCTCGGAACTCTTTGATACGCTTAACCGGCGCCCCTTTGTGTTTGGTGATATGACCTAGCAGCGGCTTGGTAAGACGCTGGGGCTTCTGGTCGTCAAAGCCAAGCTGCACAGCGTTATAGCCATCCTTGCCGTCCTTGGACTTGACCTGCAGAACGCGATTCGGACCCGCGAGAACAACGGTGACAGCCACAGCGTTACCTGCGGCGTCGTAAACGCGCGTGTGACCAAGTTTCTTTCCTAGCAAGCCGATCATAGGAGTTAAATCTTAATGGTGATGTCCACGCCGGCTGGCAGGTTGAGCTTCTTCAGCTCATCAACTGTCTTGGCAGTAGGATCAAGGATATCCAGCAGGCGCTTGTGGGTGCGCTGCTCGAACGTCTCTTGGGATTTTTTATCAGCGTGAGGCGAGCGCAGCACGGTGACTCGCTCGATACGAGTAGGAAGGGGGATGGGGCCTGCAACCCGGGCGCCGGAGCGCTTGACCGTCTCGACGATGTCGTGAGCCGACTGGTCGATGACCCGGTGGTCGTAAGCCTTGAGGCGAATGCGAATGCGTTGTCCAGCCATACAAAGAACAAGTGATTAGTTATGCGCGAGCCGCGCTGCCACACGCTCCCACCAACTCCGCGAGTTGGTTCGGCGCGATCTTCATTTCACGAATTGTCTGACGTTTGGTCACCGTGTCTTCGTTTTCCGTCCGCCGAGTTACCCCGACGAAAGGGCGGGCAAAATACCAGTATGCGTTTTCGGTGCAATGTTTTTTTAAAACTATTTTACCGAGAGAGTTTCGATCAATGAATCCGGCCTTCCGCGCACGTGCCATGGCCGGTTGCACTGCTCTGTTCCCGATACAACAAGGGTAAAAACGGCGTTTTCTTTTGATAACTGACTTCATCACGGCCGTGAGTATCAACGCTTCGGTGCTTTGACCTTGTTTCACTCCGAAACAAGTGCGAATTGGTCAATTAAATCACTCCACCCGCGCCTCACCGGTCCCTTTTGCCACTTCGCCGATGAGCCACGCTTTGTGCTTCTGGCTACGAATGAATTTTAGCGCCGCGTCGGCACGCTCCGCCGCCACGACGGCCACCATGCCCACGCCCATGTTGAAGACCTGATAAAGTTCGGCCTCATCCACGCCGCCGCGCTTGGCCAGCAGCTCAAACAGCGGCCCCATCTCCCAAGTGCCTTTGCGGATAACCACGTCGCATTTGGTCGGTAGCACACGGGGGATGTTGTCCACAAAGCCACCGCCAGTGATGTGCGCGAACGCCTTCACTTGGTCGGGTTTACCTGCGCGGTTGAACTTTTTGAGCAGCGCCTGCACGAGCGGGCCGTAGCTGACGTGGACCTTGAGCAACTCCTCGCCAACCGTGTTGTGCAGATCGGGGACGAAGTCGCCCGGTTGATACTTGAGCTGCTCGAAAAGAATCTTCCGCGCGAGCGAGTAGCCGTTCGTGTGCAGGCCGCTGGATGCAATGCCGATCACCGCGTCACCGCGCCTGACGGATTTCTGCCCGTTGAGCATCCGCGACTTCTCCACCACGCCGACGATGGTGCCGCTCACGTCGTATTCGCCCGCCTGGTAGAAGCCCGGCATCTGCGCCGTCTAACCACCGATGAGGGCGCAACCATTGGCCGCGCAGCCGCGCGCGAAACCCTTAATGATGTCGGTGAAAACATGCGGCTCCAGCTTGCCGGTGCCGAGGTAATCGAGGAAGAACAGCGGCTCCGCGCCCAGCACCGCGATGTCGTTCACGCAGTGGTTCACCAAGTCTTCGCCGATGGTGTCGTGCTTATCCATCGCGAAGGCCAGCTTCAGCTTCGTGCCAACGCCGTCCACGGAGCTGACCAGCACGGGCTGGCGGTATTTCTTCACGTCGAGCGCAAAGAGGCCGCCGAAGCCGCCGACCTTGCCAAGCACCTCGCGGCGGTGCGTGCTGGCGAGCAGCTGGGGCAGCGTGCTCTTGACCTTGTTGCCCAAATCAATGTCCACCCCGGCGGCGGCGTAAGCTTTTTGTTTCATGCGTGGAAGTCAGCGTCTGCCGCGGCGCGGCCGGACGCGAGGCCGCATCTTTCGGAATCCCCCGCCCCGCAGCAAGGCAAAGAATGCTGTTTGGGGGCTAACCAATCCACTTTCCCGCGCGTCCTTGTCCCTGCACCATGCGCCTACCTATGACTTCGGCTCGTCTGATTCCGTTGCTGTTCGCGGCTTTGATTGCGCTCGCGCCCGGCCTTCACGCCGCTGAAACGAAGCGGCCCAACGTCCTCTTCATCGCCATTGATGACTTGAACCACTGGGTCGGCCACCTCGGGCGCAATCCGCAGACGCGCACGCCCAACATCGACCGCCTCGCGAAGCAGGGCGTGACCTTCTCCCGCGCCTACTGCACCGCACCGGCCTGCAATCCCTCGCGAGCGTCGCTCATGTCCGGACTGCGGCCCAGCTCGACCGGCTGTTACCTCAACTCCCAGCCGTGGGGACCGGGCATCAGCAAGGACAAGCTGCTCAACACCCACTTCGCCCAGCACGGCTACCGGGTCTTTGGGGCGGGGAAAATTTACCATTCCTCCGAACGAGCTGGCACCTGGACGGGCTATCACTCCGGCGGCAAGGACGGCGGGGCCAGGCAACCGCTCAAACTGCATCCCTCCGCCAAAAACGATGGCGTGGACGGCATCAAGTTCGGCCCGCTCGCAAACGCGGATGAGGACATGCCGGACCATGCGGTGGTGGATTACTGCATCGGCAAGCTCAACGAAAAGGGCGACCAGCCGTTCTTCATCGCCTGCGGCCTGGTGAAGCCGCACATGCCGTTCAGTGTGCCGAAGAAGTGGTTCGACATGTTTCCGCTCGAAAGCATCCAACTGCCCCCGCACCGCCCGGACGACCTCGACGACATTCCGCCCGCCGGCGTAAAGATGGCCGGCCCGCAGGGCGACCACGCCGCCATTGTCCGCTCAGGCCGGTGGAAGGAAGCCGTGCAGGCTTACCTCGCCACCATTGCCTACTGCGACTTCGAGATCGGCCGTCTGCTTGACGCGCTCGATAAATCTCCCCAGCGCGACAACACGATCGTTTGCCTCTGGAGCGACCATGGCTGGAGCCTCGGCGAAAAATCCCACTGGCGGAAGTTCGCGCTCTGGGAGGAACCCACGCGCACCGTCCACGTCTGGCGCGTCCCCGGCGTCACGCCCGCCGGCGCGACGTGTGCGCGCACCGTGGACTACGTGAACATCTTTCCCACGCTCTGCCAGCTCACCGGCCTGCCCAAGCCCGCGCACCTCGAAGGCCACGACATGACGGCACTGCTGCGAAATCCCCAGACCGCGTGGAGCCACCCAGCCATCACCACGCACGGCCTTAAGAACCACACCGTCCGCACCGAGGGCTGGCGCTATATCCGCTACGCCGACGGCGGCGAGGAGCTTTACGACGAAACCGCCGACCCGCTGGAATACACGAATCTCGCCCAGCACACCGACTACGCTGCGCGCAAGGCCGAGCTAGCCAAGCTTCTGCCCAAGAGCGACGCGCCCAACCTGCCTGCAACTGGCGGTGGTGGCGAAGGCGAAGCCAAACCCGGAAAGAAAAAGGCGAAGAAGCAGTAGCTCCTTCGCCCAGAAGATAAAGGTTTACGGGCCGGTCAGAACCGCGCCAGCGCCTCCAGCTCCTTCACGCGCAGGTCAATCGCCTGCCGCGTTGCCTTGGTCGTGGCGACCACGCCGAAACCCTCACAGCAGAAGGAAGCCGTCACCGTGCCGTGGATGATCGCGCGGCGAAGGTTCTTTTCGAGGTCGCCCTTGGCGCTGGCAAGGTAGCCGATCATCCCGCCGACGAACGAATCGCCCGCGCCCGTCGGATCCACCACCTTCTTGAGGGGGTAAGCCGGGGCAATGAAAAAGCCGTTTGGACCGGAGAGCACCGCTCCGTGGGAACCCTTCTTGATGATCACGTATTTCGGCCCGAGCTTGTGAATCTTCTTCATCGCGCTGAAGACGTTGTCCTCCTTGGTGAGCTGGTGCGCCTCGCTCTCGTTGAGCACGAAGGCGTCCACGCGCTTCAGGAGCTTCAGCAGGTTGGGCAGCATGATGTTCATCCACAGGTCCATCGTGTCTGCGACCACGAACCGCGGCCGCTCCAACTGATCAAGCACGCTGTGCTGGATGGGCGGCGCGATGTTCGCCAGCAAAACATAGGGCGTGGACTCGTAATCGCCCGGGAGCTTGGGCGACCAGTGCTCAATCACGCCGAGCACAGTGTTGAGCGTGCGGCGGTTGTTCATGTTCACCTCGTATTCCCCGGACCAGTGAAAGGTTTGGCCGTCCGGCACGCGCTCCAAGCCCTTGAGACAAATGCCGTGCTTCTCGTAGAGCTTCAGGTATTTAGCCGGGAAATCCCCGCCCACCACACCGAGCAGCTTGGTCGGGGCGAAAAAGCTGGCCGCCACGGCCGCGTGGCTGGCCGAGCCGCCGAGCAGGCGCGGGTTTTCCGCCTTGGGGGTCTTGATGGAATCGAGGGCCGTGGTGCCGACTACGAGAACGCTCATGCTGTGCTGTTAGGTTGGTTGAATCAGTTGCGGAGCGGACGTTAGGGGCAAAAGCTGGACGCGGCAAGGCACTTGAAACCTTGCGCCGCCCCCGACGCTCTCCTTAAATCGCCGCGTGCCGACCAAAGTCATCGCCGTGGCGAACCAGAAGGGTGGCGTGGGCAAGACCACCACTGCCGTCAACCTCGCCGCCTGTCTCGCCGCCCAAGGCCAGCGCGTGCTGTTGGTGGACATCGACCCGCAGGCCAACGCCACCAGCGGCGTGGGCCTGCCCAAGACCGAGGGGGCCAGCAGCTACCGGGCATTGCTCGGCGAGGGAGCGCTGGCGGAGCTCATCCTGCCCACGGCTTTCGAACGGCTGGAAATCGTGCCGAGCGAAGTGGACTTGTGCGGGGCGGAGATCGAGTTGGCGCGGCTGGAAAATCACCTCCAACGGCTCGCCCTAGCGCTTCAGCCCGTGCGTGACTCGGGCAAATACGACCTCATCGTCATCGACTGCGCGCCGTCGCTGGGCGTGCTGACGCTCAACGCTTTCGCTGCCGCGGACGCTCTGCTGGTGCCGTTGCAGTGCGAATACTACGCGTTGGAGGGCATCTCGATGATTCACCGGGTGCTGGGCCAGGTGCGCGATTCCGGCGTGAACGCACGCCTCGAACTGCTCGGCGTTGTCATGACCATGTTCGACGGGCGCACGCGGCTGTCGCAGCAAGTCCTCGGCGAGGTGCGTGAGCATTTCGGCGAGAAGGTTTTCGAGACCGTCATCCCGCGCACCACGCGGCTGGCCGAGGCGCCCAGCCACGGCCAGCCCATCATCCACTACGACAAATACAGCGCTGGGGCATCTGCCTACGAGGTGCTCGCCCAAGAAGTCCTGGAGCGGCTGAAATAGAACCCCGTCGGTGCCTTTGGCATTGAGGAGCCGGGGCGATGCCGCTAGGGTGCCTGGCCATGAACGTCTTTGTCACCGGGGGAGCCGGTTACATTGGGTCTGTGTGCGTGGAGGAGCTGTTGAACGCCGGCCACGCGGTCACGGTGTTTGACAACCTCTCCGAGGGGCATCGTTCCGCCGTGGACGCGCGCGCGCGCTTCGTGCTGGGCGACCTCGCGGACCGGGAACTGGTCGCCCGCGCGCTGGCAGACTCAGGCTCGGAAGCGGTCATCCACTTCGCCGCCCACGCGCTGGTGGGCGAGTCCATGCAGCAGCCGGGGAAATATTTCCGCAACAACGTCGCGCACGGGTTGAACCTGCTGGAGGCTGCCGTCCACGCGCGCGTGCGCAAGTTCGTCTTCAGCTCGACGTGCGCCACCTACGGCGTGCCCGAAAAAATGCCGATGGACGAATCCCTGCCGCAGCGGCCGGTGAACCCCTACGGCGAGTCCAAGCTGATGTTCGAGACGATGCTCCGGTGGTATCAGCAGTTGCACGGACTGGAATTCGTGGCCTTCCGCTACTTCAACGCGGCGGGCGCGAGCCGGAAGTTTGGCGAGCACCACCGCATCGAGACGCATCTGATCCCGAACGTGCTCAAGGTCGCCCTGGGCCAGCGAGAGCAATGCGAGGTCTTCGGCACCGACTATCCGACGCCCGACGGCACGTGCGTCCGCGACTACATCCACATCGCCGACCTCGCGCAGGCGCACATCCTCGCGCTCGCGCCGGGCAAAGCCGGGTTCTTCAACCTCGGCAACGGCTCGGGCTATTCGGTGAAGGAAGTCATCCAAACCTGTGAGCGGATCTCCGGCACGCCGATCCGCACGGTGGAGAAGCCCCGCCGGCCCGGCGACCCGCCCAGCCTCGTGGCCGCCGCCGACAAGGCGCTACGCGAACTGGGCTGGCAGCCGAAGTTCCCGAAGCTCGACGACATCGTCGCCACCGCGTGGGACTGGCACAAGCGGCACCCGAACGGATATCGGGATTAAGCGACGGTAGGTTGCGGGCGGTTCGCACACTTTGAGGCGATGCCCTCCCAGATTCCGTTGCATCCCGTCGCCGTCGCCGCAATGTCTGTGCGCGCATGATCCGCAACATCATCTTCGACTGGTCGGGCACACTGGTGGATGACCTGCCCGCCGTGCTGCGGGCCACGAACCATTGCTTCGCGTCCGCCGGGCGGCCGGAGATGTCGCTCGACCAGTTCCGCGCGGAGTTCTGCCTGCCGTTCCAGCCGTTTTACGACCGCCACCTGCCCGGCGTGCCGATGGCGCAGTTGGAGCAGTGGTTTCACGCGAAGTTCCGCGAGGTGCAGGACTTGGTCGAGCCGCTGCCGCACGCGCGGGAGTTTCTGCTGTTCTGCCAGGAGCGCGGTGTGCGGACGTTTCTTCTGAGCACGGTGCACCCGGACCACTGGGAAACACAGGCGGCCAGCTCGGATTTTGGGCGGTTCATCGGCCGGCCTTACACGGGGGTTTGGGACAAGCGGAAGGTCATCCGGCAACTCGTGACTGAGAACGGCCTCGACCCGCAGGCCACAGTTTTCATCGGCGACATGGCGCACGACATCGAGACGGCCAAGCACGGGGGCGTCCACTCGGTCGCGGTGCTGACGGGCTATAACAAACTGCCGCAGCTCCGCGCGGCGGAGCCGGACCTGATCGTGGAGCATCTCGGCGAGCTGCGCCAATTGCTTGCCCGGCAGGAGATGCAGCTTCACGCACCACGCACCATGCACCAGGCCGAGCCGTTCCCGATCTCGACAGTCGGCGGCCTGATCTTCGACGCCGACAACCGAGTGCTGATGATCCGCACCCAAAAATGGTCGCACCTCTGGGGCATTCCCGGCGGCAAGATCAAGTGGGGCGAGCGCTCCGAGGACGCGTTGCGCCGCGAGTTGAAGGAAGAAACCGGGCTCGACATCACGGACATCCGGTTCGTGCTGGTGCAGGACTGCATCCATTCCAAGGAGTTTTACCGCGACGCCCATTTTCTCCTGCTCAACTACACCTGCCGCGCCTTTGGCAGCGAGCCGCCCATCACGCTCAACGATGAGGCGCAGGAGTTCCGCTGGGTGACGTTGGCGGAGGCGCTGGCGATGGACTTGAACCGGCCGACGCGCGTGCTGCTGGAGGAAGTCGCGCGAGTGGAACCAGAACAGTGAAGCGATCAAGCTGCGAATATTGGCTGGCCAGCACTTCACCATCTCGTTACTTCAGCACCCCATGTCCACCGACACCATTACCCTCGCCGACCTCGAAGTCCGCTACCGCGTGGGCGTGCCCGACGCCGAGCGGGCGCAGCCGCAGCGGCTCCTGCTAACGGTGGAGATGCGGCGGGATTTCACGCGGGCCGCCGCGAGCGATGACTTGCGAGAGACGATTGATTACTACGCGGTTTCGCGCCGGCTGCTGGCCTTGGGCGAAGGTCGGAGCTGGAAGCTGATCGAGACGCTCGCGGCGGACATCGCCGCACTGGTGCTGGCCGACTTCGGCGCCGAAGCGGTCACGGTGGAGGTGAAGAAGTTCATCATCCCCGAAGCACGCCACGTGAGCGTGCGGCTGACGCGGGAGGCGAGTTAAGCCAGCAATTCCTTGATCGGCCCCACGGCCGGGTCAGCGATGGGCACCTGGCGGCCGGCGATGTCGAAGTTGCCTTTCGAGCTGAGGCCCAGCGCGCGCAGGTAGGTGTGGAAGAGGTGGCCGCAGTCCACTTCGCGTTCCTTCACTTCGGTGCCGTTGGCGTTGGTCGCGCCGATGATGGCCCCGCGTTGGATGCCTGCGCCGCCGAGGCAGACGCTCCACGCGCGGCCCCAGTGGTCACGCCCGTAATACTGGTTGATGCGCGGCGTGCGCCCGAACTCGGAGAGCACGACGACGAGGGTGTTCTCCAACATCCCGCGCTCGTGCAGGTCCGTGATGAGCGTGGCGAAGGGTTTGTCGAACTCGCCGACCTGCTCGAAGTGGAAGTTGAAGTTCTCGTTGTGGGTGTCGTAGTTCGAGTGCGAGACCTGCACGAAGGAGATGCCGTTTTCCAAAAGCCGTCGCGCCATGAGGCAGTGCCGGCCGAAGTCGTGCTTGCCGTAGCGGTCGTGGTCCTTCTCCGGCTCCTTGCTCAACTCGAAGACCTCGCGCTGTTTCATCAGCTCCAACGCCTGCTCGTAGCTTTGCACGTAGGCGTCGGTCATCGCGGTGCGGCGACGGGAGAGGAAGTGGTCGTTGGCGAGGCGGCGGAAGGCATTTTGCTCGGCGAGCGAGGTGTCGGTAAGGCTGTCGGGCTTGGTGGTGTTTTGCGGGGGCTTGCCGCCGTCGAGGGAGATGCTGGCGTATTTTGGTCCAAGATACGCGGAGTCCGCGCTGCGTCCGCCGCCGCCGCCGGCCGTGATGCGGATGTGGCCGGGAAGCGTGCGGTCCGAGGTGTCGAGGCACTTGGCGACGACCGCGCCGATCTCGGGCACGGATTGGCCGGGCATTTGGCGGCGGCCGGTGAGCATCATGTAGCTGCCTTTGCCGTGGTCGTCGTTCTTGGTGTTGATGCTCCGCACCAGGGCGAGGTGGTGCATCACCTTCGCCGTGTGCGGGAGCAGTTCGCTGATGTGGATGCCCGGCACGCTGGTGGGAATGGCGCGGAACGGCCCGCCGGTATCGGTGCCGGGCTTCGGATCCCAGCTTTCAAGCTGCGAGAGGCCGCCATGCATGTTGATGACGAGCATGCGCTTCTGGTCTTTGGCGAGCGTGGCGGAGACGGCGGGCTGGGCAAAGGTGCCGAGGCCGCCGACCACCGCGCCGGTGCCGAGGGCGAGGCTGCCGAGGAAGTTGCGGCGGGCGAGGGTATGTGCGGCCGAGTTGCAGGCGTAGGAGCAGGGCTTCATGGCGGGCTGCGGTTTGTTGGCTTGTGGCACCATCCGACTGAAACCAAGACACATCCATTCGGTCGCAGAACGTATTTTTGATCCGCAACGCTTTTTCGGGTGCTTGTGAGGTTCCCAATAATGCATTGAAACTCGCTGCAAAGGATGGCGTCTATTGCGCGCACTTGTTCCTTTGGCTCAACGTTTTGTCCGCGAGAATTAAACATGCACTGTGCCCCTCGGGCATCCGGCGTCTCGGGATAGTGGCAGCACTGTCCCGTGGAGGCCTTGTCGTGCCTGTGCTCGGAATGGTGGCGCTCCTGCTGGCCGGCTGTTCGCGAAAATATTACCAGGCGCAGGCGGACGAGTCCGTCTACGGCATCCTCGGCAACAAGCAACGCCTGCTCACCGGCTCGACCAATGCGTTCACCATCGACACCGCATGGTCCAAGCGGGAGCCCAAGGACATCCGTTGGGAGGAACTCTACGACCATAGCAAGGGCGGCGGCGGCCGCCGGGTGATCGGCATCGACGACGCGCTCCGGCTCGCCATCGAGCAGAACCGCCAATACCAACTCCGGAAGGAAACGCTCTACCTGACCGCGCTTGGTCTCACCGGCGAGCGGCGGGAGTTTTACAAAATCCCCTTTGGCACCGGGAATGTGGGCGTGGCCCGCGAACGCGATGCAGACGGCCGGGTGGATGGCGGTGCCACTGTCGGCTTCAACCAACTCTTGCAGTCCGGCGGCAGCATCAGCGCGTCCCTCGCCAACGACATGCTGCGCTACTTCACCGGCGATCCGCGGCGTTCGGTGAGTTCCGTGATATCGCTCAATTTCGCCCAACCGCTTCTGCGCGGTGCCGGCGCGGACATCGTCGCGGAAAACCTTCGCCAAGCTGAACGCGACGTCATCTACGATCTGCGGGCCTTTGCGTTGTTCCAGCAGACCTTTGCACTGGACGTCGTGACCACCTACTACCGGCTGTTGCAACGCCGGGACGCCGTGCGGAACGCGTGGAACAACTTCGAGCGGCTCAAAAAGCTCCGCGAGATGCTGGAAGCCCAGTCGATGGCCGAACGCCGGGCCAAATTTGAAGTGGACCAGGCTCGGCAGCAGGAGCTGCAGGGCAAGACGGCCTATATCAGCTCGGTGGTGGCGTATCAGAATGCAGTCGACCAGTTCAAAATCACCCTTGTGCTGCCGCTGGGCGTGGAAGTCGCCTTGGACGACTCACCTCTGGAAGACCTGCGGCAGACGGGCCTCGTGCCAGTCGCGACCGACGAGGAAGCTGCGTATGCTGCCGCGGTGGAGCGGAAAATGGACATCCTCAATGAGATTGATCGGCTGGAGGACAGCAAGCGCAAGATTGCCGTTGCGGCCAACCGCCTCCGCGGCAATGTGACGCTCGTCTCCGGGGTTTCGCTCGCCAATGACGCGGTGAATTACTCCAAGTTCGACATTTCCCAATATCGCGCGAATGCGGGCTTGCAGCTTGACCTCCCGTTCGAGCGGATGCTGCAACGCAACGCCTATCGCGCCACCCTAATTACCTTCGAGCGGACTCTGCGGTCACTGGGCCAGACCCTGGATTCCGCCCGCGACTCGGTCCGCCAGGGGTTGCGCACCTTGGAGCAGCTCCAGCAAAACTACATCATTCAAACCAATGCGCTTGAACTGGCCAACCGCCGGGTCGCCGTCACCGACATGCTGCTCCAAGCCGGCCGCGCGCAAACCCGCGACCAGCTCGAAGCGCAGACCGCGCAGCTCACCGCCCAGAATGCCGTGACACAGACGCTCGTGGACCATCTGACCGCCCGGCTTCGGTTCCTGATGGATGTCGGCAGCCTGCAAATTGACGGTGATAAATGGTGGTTGCGGGAGCAGCCCGTCCCGTTGCCGACCCGCCCCCTGCCCGTCCGACCCGCCAACCTCAGCGATCAAGCGGTGGCTTCGCCCGAGAAAGTATTCGGCAACTGATTCATGTTCGCACGCCTCCTCCAATTTGTCCGTCAACGTCCCGTCTGGCTTCTGCTGGGCGTCTTGCTCGTCATCGGCGGGGTTGCCTACGGTTTGCGCAGCCGCAAGCCAACCGGCCCGCTCAACAGCTACTACACCGTCAAACGCGGCGATTTCCTGGTCTCGTTGGTCGAGGGCGGCACGCTGCGCGCGGTGCAGGAGTTGATCATCCGGAACGAACTGGAAGGCACCACCACCATTGTGAGCGTGGTTCCCGAGGGCACCACGGTCCAAAAGGGTGACCTGCTGGTGGAGCTGGATTCTTCCAGCCTGCGCGAGAAGATCAACAATCAGGAGATCACCGTCCAGAACGCGGATGGGGCTCACAGCAAGGCCAAGGAGGATCTGCAAATCCAAAAGCTCACGCAGGAGGCTGCCGTGCAGGACGCGACGCTCAAGGTGGAGTTCGCCGAATCCGACCTGGAGAAATACAAGGAGGGCGACTGGCCGCAACAGAGGCGCGGCATTGAGGCCCGCGTCACCATCGCGCAGGAGGACATCCAGCGCGCCCAGGACCGGCTGAGCTGGACGCGCAAGCTCGAGGCTACCGGCTACGCGACCAAGGACGAATTGCGGGCCGATCTGCTCACCGTCAAGAAGGGTGAGATCGCCATTTCCCAAGCTGAGGAGGAGCTGAAAATCGCCACGCGCTTCGAGTATCCCAAGAAGATTCGCATCCTCGAGGCGGCCGTGGATACCGCGAAGCTCGTGTTGTTGCAGACCAAACAGAAAGCCACTTCAGCCATCAAGTCGTATGAGGCCGACGTGACCGCGAAACTCAACACGCTCGAGCTCCAGCGGGAGCGATTGGCCGAGATGAAAAAGCAGCTGGAGCTGACCAAGATCTTCGCCCCCCAGGAAGGGTTGGTGGTCTATCCCTCCACCAGTGTCAGCAGCAGCGGCATTCTCATTGAACAGGGCGCGACCATCCGCCAGAAGCAGGATCTCCTGAAACTTCCAGACGTGACCCAGATGATGATTGAAGTGAAGGTTCACGAGTCCCACGTGCGGCAGGTCAAACCGGGCTTGGGAGCTTACGTGACGATTGATTCACTGCCAGACAAGCAGTTCACGGGGGTAGTCAAAAAGGTAGCCGTGCTGCCCGATACCAGCAGCCGTTACTACAATCCCAACATGAAGGTCTATTCCACGGAGGTTTGGATCAACGAGTCGTTGCAGGACATCAAGCCCGGTGTTTCCGGCCGGGCGGAGGTGGTTGTCACCAACCTCCTTGGCGTTCTGACCGTTCCAATCCAGGCCGTCACCACCGTCAAGGGGCAGCAGGTATGTTTCGTGCAACGCGGCGAGAAGGACATGCCCGTGCCCGTCGAAGTCGGGATGTTTAACGACCGCATGATTGAAATCCGCAAGGGGCTCAGCGAGGGCGACCGTGTCCTGTTGTCCGCGCTGGCCAACAGCGACACCATCTCGCTCGACGGCTCAGTGCTGGGCCGCGACGACGACGGCACCAACCGGCCGCTCCCCAAGCTCCCGCCTACCGGCGCTTTCAAAGACAAGCCCGCCAAGGACGGTGACCTGCCAGCGGGCGTCCGCCGCAGCAATGGCAGCAATTCCGCCAAGCCACCTGCCACGACTCCCAAGCCTGAAAAGCCGACCAAGGATAAGTCCACGTCCACCGACAAACCCGCTCGCACTGCCGAACGGCCCGCGCGCAGTTCCACCGGGCCATGAGCGAGCGTGCCATCATCCGCATCGAAAAGCTGGAGAAGATATATCGCATGGGCGACGTGGAGGTGCGCGCCCTGCGCGGCGTGGACCTCGCCATTTATCCCGGCGAATACGTCGCCATCATGGGCGCGTCCGGCTCCGGAAAATCCACCCTGCTGAACGTCCTCGGCTGCCTCGACCGCCCCAGTGGCGGCAAGTATTACCTGGGGGGTGAAGATGTCGCGACCATGGACGACGACGCGCTCTCCGCCTTCCGCGGCCGCACGCTCGGCTTCGTCTTCCAGAGCTACAACCTCATCCAGCAGCTCACCGTCATCGAAAACATCCACGTCCCGCTCTTCTACCAGGGCCGCGACCTCTCCGAATGCGAGGAGCACTGCGTCCGCCTCGCGAAAATGGTCGGCCTCGGCGAGCGCCTTGACCACCGGCCCAAGCAGCTCTCCGGCGGCCAGCAACAGCGCGTGGCCATCGCCCGCTCCCTGGTGAACGATCCGCTCCTCATGTTGGCCGACGAGCCGACCGGCAACCTCGACTCCAAGACCGGCCTCGAAATCCTCGACACCTTCGACCGGCTCAACGCCGAGGGCAAAACCATCGTCCTCGTCACCCACGGCAACGAGGTCGCCGAGCGCGCCCAGCGCGTCATCCACATGAAGGACGGCGTCATCGCCCGCGAGGTCATCAACCGCCCGCGCACTCCCCTGCCCCGCCCATCGGGCAGCACTCTGGACCCAACCCCAACCGCCATCGCCTTTCCCAAATGAAATACCTGCTCACCCTCGCGCTCACTGCGTTTTCCTTGCCGCTCCTCGCCGCCGAGAGCGACGGCTTCGTTCCGATGTTCAACGGACGTGACCTCACCGGCTGGACCAACATCAACTGCGCCCCCGAGACCTGGACCGTGAAGGCCGGCGTCATTCACTGCACCGGCCGGCCCGTGGGGGCGCTCCGCACTTTGCGGCAATACGAGAACTTCATCCTCGAAGCCGAATGGCGGCATCTCAGCAGCGGCGGCAACTCCGGCGTCTTCATGTGGGGCTCGCCCATCAGCGCACCGGGCGTGCCCTTCCTGCGCGGCATCGAGGTGCAGGTGCTCGACCACGGCTATGCGGTCAATTACGAGAAGCAGAACGGCAAGAAATCGGACTGGTTCACCACGCACGGAGATGTCTTCCCCATCCACGGCGCGGCGATGAAGCCCTTTGGCCGGCACCACGGCAGCCGCAGCTTTCCCAGCGAGGACCGCAGCAAGCCTTCGCCCGAGTGGAACCACTACCGCATCGTGGCCACCAACGGCGTCATCCGCCTGCACGTGAATGGCAAGGAAGTCTCCGGCGGCGAGGACTGCAATTACCGCAAGGGCTACCTCGCCCTCGAAAGCGAAGGCGCGCCGGTCGAGTTTCGCAACCTTCGCATCAAGGAACTTCCCTCCAGCAACCCGCCCGCAACACATATCGCCCCCCTCGATCCAGGCTGGGCCCCGCTCTACACCGGCACCGACCTGCGCGGTTGGAAAAGCGCCGGTGACGCGAAAACCCGCTGGCAGGCGAACGGCTGGCAACTCGCGCTCAAGGACAACGCCACCGCCGACAAGCAAACGCTGTGGACCGAGGCGCAGTTCGGCGACGTGGAGTTCCTCATGGACATCCGCGCCGGCAAGACCGCCACCGGCGACGCCGCCCCTGCCCTGCTTGTGCGCGGGCGCGACGGCCAAGGCACCGAACTCAAAACGGGGCTCGAAGCCGGCAAAGGCGGCCGCATCCGGGTGCAGTTGAAAGGCACGGAAGCCACCGTGTTCCTGAACGACAAGGAGATCTCCCGCACTACCGTGCCCGCCGGGGCCGGCGCGCTCGGTCTCAAAGACACCGGAGCCGGCATGGACTTCGGCAACCTGCACGTGCGGAAGCTCTGAGCTGGCACCGGCTAAAGCTACAGACTTTTCCTGAGCGCTCGATCAGCCTGCCGGTTTGCCTGTAGGGAAGAAATCTGATTGAGTGCCGTCGGTGTTTCGCTTGCCGCACAGATCCTTCCGCCGGTGGCTGGTGCTGATTTGGCTGGGCTTTGGCCTGCCGGCCTTGGCTCAGAGCATTAGCACGTTTTCGCCAACGTTCGGCGCCCCCGGAACAACGGTGACGATCAACGGAACGGGCTTGGGTTCCGCAACTCAGGTAAAATTCGGTAACTCGTCCGCTGTCGCGCCGATAGTAGTGTCCGCGACGCAGATACGGGCGGCTGTGCCTGCCGACGGCGAAAGCGGCTTCATCAGCGTGACCGCTGGTGCCACTGCGAGCAGCACCAATATGTTCACCGTTTCGCCTCGCATCACCAGCTTCAGCCCGGCGCTCGGAAATATCGGTGCGTCCATCCAGATCAACGGCGCAAATTTCATCTCGGGGGCCGGCCAAAGCGTGGTCCGTTTCGGAGGCGTGGCCGCAACAACCGTCAATGTCACGGCGCCGGCGGTCCTGTTCGCCACGGTGCCCAACGGCGCGGTGACTGGGCCGCTGACCGTCTCCACCTTCGCCGGCACCAATGTCACCTCGAGCAACTTCGTCGTCTCCGGCGCCGCGGTCATCACCGGGTTCACCCCCGCCATCGGACCGACGGGCTCCGTCGTTGTCATCTCCGGCGGCGACTTCACCGGTGCGACGGCCGTGCGCTTCAACGGCGTGACCGCCGCCTTCACCGTCACCGCGGCCTCGCAGATTCATGCCACCGTGCCGCCGACGGCCACCGCCGGGCCGGTTTCCGTCACCACGCCATCAGGCACGGCCACGACCAGCAGCAACTTCGTCGTCAGCGGCCTTGCCCCCCTCGTCACGGGCTTCGCGCCGTTCGGCGGCAAGCCGGGCGATCCCGTGGTCATCACCGGCCTCAATTTCACTACGGTCACCAACGTCACGTTCAACGGTGTGGTGGCCGCTGGCACTGTCACTTCCGACACGCAGATTTCGGCGACTGTTCCGGCGGGCGCGACCACGGGGCCAATTCGCGTGTTCAACACGGCCGGCACGAACACCAGCGGCAGCAACTTCATCATCGGCCCGTTCATCACCGGGTTCAGCCCCAGTGCGGCGCAGGTCGGCTCGGACGTGGTTGTGGACGGGCTGAATTTCCTCGAGGTGACGAACGTGGCTTTGACCTCGGCCTCGGGCGGCTTCACCAACGCGGCCTTCACCATCACGGCCGGCACGCAACTCCGCGCCACCGTGCCCGTGGGCGCGACCAACGGCCCCATCCGGGTCATCTCGCCGAGCGGGACGAATCTCTCATCCAGCAACCTCACCGTGTTCGCGCTCGCGCCGGTGCTGCCGAGTTTCACGCCGACGAACGGCCTGCCCGGCTCCAGCGTGCAGCTCAACGGCGCGAACTTCCTCGGCGCAACCAATGTGCTGTTCAACGGCGTGCCCGCGACCTTCAACACGCCGGCGGATTCGCAGATCAACGCGACCGTCCCCGCCGCCGCCACCACCGGCCCGATCGTCGTGAGCACGCCCGGCGGGAGCGTGACCAGCTCCGTGCCATTCTATCTGCCGCCGCGTCTGACGGGCTTTGCCCCCGCCGCTGGGCCGGTAGCCACGGCCGTGACGCTGACCGGCACGAACTTCGCGGGCGTCTCCTCGGTCACCTTCGCCGGTCGGGCAGCGACGCTGATTACCGCGCCCGTCAGCAGTGTCTCCGCCACGCAGATGACCGTGCTGGTGCCGACCAACGCCATCTCCGGCGTCATCACCGTCACCACGCCCGGCGGCGTCATCGCCAGCACGGGAAGCTTCAACGTCACGCCACGCGTGGACAGTTTCACGCCGCTGCTCGGGCCCGTGGGGACGACTGTCACGGTGCGCGGACAAAGCCTCACCAACGCCACGGCGGTGCGTTTCAACGGGGTAAGCGCGGGCTTTTCTTCGGTGACGGATACGCAACTCGTCGCCGTTGTGCCGCCTGGGGCCAGCACCGGTCCACTGACCGTTGTGACGCCCGAAGGGACCGGTGCTGGACCGTTCAATTTCGTGGTCACCGTAAATCCCAACCTCGCGGTGACGCTGACCAATTCGCCGTCGATCGTGAGCTTTGGCTCAAATTTGACCATCACCGTCACCGTGACCAACCAGGGTTCCTCCATCGCCACCGGCGTGACCGTCACGGACACGCTGCCCGCCGGCTACGGCTTCGTGTCCGCCACCAGCACGCGGGGCACCTGCACATTTCTGAACGGTGTTGTCACGTGCCCCGTGGGCGCACTGACCAACGGCACGGCCGTGACGCTCACCATCGTCGCCACTGCGAGCGTGAACGGCCTCGCCGAAAACCGCGCACAAATCACGCTCGTCGAGAGCGACCCGTTCCCGGGCGACAACTTCGGCTCGCTCTACATCCCGGTCATCACCGATGCGGACCGCACGTTGTCTTTTGACTTCACCCCCGGTTCGCCGCTGTTCGTGCTCCGCTGGCCGGACAGCGCGGCGAACTTCAAGCTGGAGTTCAACACGAACCTCGTCTCAACCGGCAATCCGTGGACCCTCGTGGCCGAACCGGCGGTCTTCGTGACCAACAATGCGATCCGTTTCCTCTCCGTGACCAATTCCACCGGAGCGCCGCGGAGGTTCTACCGCCTCCGGGCACCGTGAACCGGCAGCGCGGCGGCTTGCCCGCGCGCGCCAGCCAGCTACCGTCGCCGCATGAACTGGGTCCACCTCCATCTCGCCCTGAACCATGTGCCCGTGCTCGGCGTGCTTTTTTGCGGCCTTCTGCTGGGCGTCGGATTGGTGCGGCGGAGCGACGAACTGCAACGCGTGAGCCTGTGGGCGCTGGTGCTGTTGGCGGCGGCGTCCATCGCCATCAAGTTCACCGGCGACTTCGCGGCCGAAGCGTTGACCGCCCAAAAGAGCGGCATCGCCCTCAGCAAGGATTTGCTCAACGCCCACGAGCAGTCCGCCGACCAGGCCACCACCGGCGTCTTCCTGCTGGGCCTGGCGGCGGCAGCCGGCCTGTTTGCCGCGCGCGGGGGCAAGCCGGTTCCGCGGTGGGCCGTGATTACCGCCCTGCTGCTCGCTCTCGCCACATTCGGACTGATGGCGCGCACGGCCAACTTGGGCGGTCAGCTCCGCCACCCGGAGATTCACACCCTCGCCCCGTAGGCATTGGCTCACTTGGTCGTCTGCGACTTGCAAAGCGGCGCTTCACTGCCACCGTATCTCCGCCATGCGCGATGTTTCCGCCAGCAGCCAGCCAACGCCCGAGGAGTTCCAGCGCCGCCTCAATGACTTGATGCGCCACCTGCAAATGCCGTCGGCGTCCTCGGGCGAGGCGCAGCCCGACTTCAGCCGCAGCGCCGAGCCTGCGGACAACGACGGCGGCAAAAGCGCCTTCGCCTTCGACCGCAAGCCACGCGACTTCAAGGCGCACCTCGACCGCTTCGTCATCCAGCAGGACGAGGCCAAGAAGGTTCTCAGCGTTGCGCTCTGCGACCACTACCACGCAGTCCAGGCCGCGCTCGCGGGCAAGGCCACGCCCAATTACACCAAGCAGAACATCATTCTCCTCGGCCCCACGGGCGTCGGGAAAACTTATCTCGTCCGCAGCATGGCCGACCTCATCGGCGTGCCGTTCGTGAAGGCGGACGCGACGAAGTTCAGCGAGACCGGCTACGTGGGCGGCGACGTGGAGGACATCGTGCGCGAGCTGGTGCGCCGCGCGGACGGCGACATCGCCCGCGCCCAGCACGGCATTATCTACATTGACGAGATTGACAAGCTGGCCAGCGCCCCGAGCAGCAGCGGGCGCGACGTGAGCGGGCGTGGTGTCCAGACCAACCTGCTCAAGCTCATGGAGGAAACCGAGGTGCCCGCGCGCTCGCCGCAGGATGTGGCCGGGCAGATTCAGGCAATGATGGAAACGCAGCGCGGCAAGAAGGGGCCGTCCACCATCAACACCAAGCACATCCTCTTCGTCGTCAGCGGCGCGTTCGACGGGTTGGACAAGCTCGTGCGCAAGCGCCTCCGCGAGGCGACCATCGGCTTCGCGGCAAAGCCGAACGCGGCGGCCGACGCCGAGCGCGTGCTCGACCACGCACAGACACGCGACTTCATTGACTTCGGCTTTGAGCCGGAGTTCATCGGCCGCCTGCCGGTGCGCGTGGTGTGCCAGCCGTTGGCGGTGGACGATCTGTTTCACATCCTCAAGACCAGCGAGGGCAGCATCATCCGCCAATACGAGCAGGATTTCGCCGCCTACGGCATCGAGGTGCTGTTCCGCGACGAGGCGTTGCGGCGCATCGCCGAGCGTGCGGGCGAGGAGAAAACCGGTGCGCGCGGCCTGATGACCGTGTGCGAGCGCGTGCTGCGCGAATTCAAGTTCGAGCTACCCAGCACGGGCGTGAAGCGCTTCGTGGTCACGCGGGAACTGGTGGACCAGCCCGCCGCCGCGCTGAAACAACTGCTCGCCGAGCACGAGCGCGAGGGCCGCGCCGTGATGCGACAGCTCGTGCAGGAGTTCGGCGAGCGCTACGCGAAGGAACACGGGCTGACGCTGCGCTTCACCGACGCGGCAGCGGACGCGCTCGTGGCCGAGGCGCTGGAGAAGCAACTTTCTGTGCGCGACCTTTGCGGGCAGAAGTTCAAGGACTACCAGTTCGGCCTTAAG
>Ga0172372_10000185_pt1 | contig 96416 bp, 88 predicted proteins | sample LakKiv5m_2_FD_114544 | JGI IMG/M metagenome (GOLD analysis project Ga0172372, IMG submission 114544) | Freshwater microbial communities from Kabuno Bay, South-Kivu, Congo - kab_092012_9.5m | ecosystem: Environmental > Aquatic > Freshwater > Lake | place: Democratic Republic of the Congo... | reverse complement strand
CACAGTGCCATAACGACTCTCAGACAACTTGTACCTGCCATTTTTCTAATCTTCCTTCTGCTCTCGCTACCAATGTTTTTATTAGTCCCCCATTACAATTTCTTATTTACCTTCGTGATTGGACTCTATCTTTTGCTTGGCTTTGTTACTTCTATGAAATTTACAAATCATTGGTGGGAAACGTTTGCCATTCAATGGGCCATTTTTATTATGCACATCGGATATGGTCGGGGTTATTTAAAAGGAATATGGGATTTTTTAATACACAATCGTTCTCCCAATTCTAAAATGCAACAACAAACAACCTAAAAAACAACCAGAAGATAGTCTATCGAGAGTTTAATTATGGAAAAGAAATTTATAAGTATAGTCACTCCTTGCTACAATGAAGAAGACAATGTTCATGAGCTTTGCAATCAAATCCGAGCGCAAATGCAACAATACCCTCAGTATGATTACGAACATATTATTATCGATAATGCCTCGACCGATTCGACTGTAAATTCAGTCAAAAAAATAATTCTTGAAAACAAAAACGTAAAACTCATCGTTAACAGTAGAAACTTTGGACATATAAGATCCCCTTTTTATGCCTTAACACAGGCCAAGGGGGACGCTGTAATATTAATGGCATCTGATCTCCAAGACCCGCCTAATCTTATTCCAGAATTTTTAAAAAAGTGGCAGGAGGGAAACAAAATAGTTATTGGTGTTAAAAATCAGAGTGAAGAAACACCGATGATGTTTTTTATTCGAAAATGCTACTATAATCTTATCAATCGCCTGGCAGAGATTAAGTTAGTTAAAAATTACACAGGATTTGGCCTCTACGACAAACACATCATTGATATCTTGAAACAAATGAATGATCCCTACCCCTATTTCAGGGGTTTGATTTTCGAAATTGGTTTTAACCCGGTAGAAGTTGCTTTTACTCAGCCGATGAGGAAACGCGGGATTACGAAAAATAATTTTTTCACTCTTTACGACATCGCAATGCTGGGAATTTGTAGCCATTCTAAAATTCCCCTTAGAATAGCCACCATGAGTGGTTTTATACTTGGAATTCTTAGTCTGTTTGCGGCAGGTGTTTATCTTATTCTGAAGCTTATGTTTTGGAATACGATGGCCATGGGAATGGCCCCTGTTGTCCTTGGCCTATTCTTTTTCTCCTCAGTTCAACTCTTTTTCCTTGGAATAATTGGCGAATATATCGGATTTATTTTTACCAAGCTTTCCAATCGACCTCTAGTCATTGAAAGGGAAAGAGTTAATTTTTAACTTTCCATATTTGATAGTGGCATTGATCATAAATCTTTTGCCAATTAGCTCCGTATACATCTTTAAATTCATCCCTTTCCTTAATTGTAAGGTAGAATTTCTTAACATCCTCCAGATTTAGGATATCTGCTTTTGTATAATCCGAATCTGAAAAATAGCGCTCATAGTAACTACTATTAAGAAAAAGATATTTTGTTTTCCCTGCTATTATTGAATGAAATGAGTTGTTCCATTCCTTGGAAACTAAAGTCTTATTATTATCACGGTCCGTAGGAGTATAGGGATCAGCGACAATGTGGCTTCCCTCTTGAATTACTTTTTGAAATTGTTCATAAACATATTCGACTTCTCTTGAGCATGTTGAGGATTTGCTCAAAACATTTTGAATCGCTGAGGATTTATCAATAAAGAAATAATTAAAACCAACTGCAACCAATACAAGAAGGATATTCAAGCTCCCAGCAAACTTATCCTTGCCAATAGTGTCAACTTTTAGAATCTTTATGAGCCACAACCAAAATACTATAAACCAAATTAATACAAGCAGTGTGTAGGTTATTACATAGTGTTCATGAGGGAGACCGGTACTTTGTAAAAAAAGTAACAGTAAGGATACACTTAAAAAAGTAGTATATGATTTCAAAATTTTTACGAGGAATGTATTGTTGGTAAATCCGGAACCTAGTAACCCTTTACCACCCGAAGTATTTACTGCTCTTTCAAGCATTGCAATTATTAAAACTAAAAATAATCCCAACAGGGGGATTGAAACCTGATTTTTTAATAAATCAAACCAATGAATAGCTTGATCGACTGTTCTAGGGGTGGAATATTTGCCAAACCCCATCATCGTTCTCAATGTTTTATGTAGAATAAAATTTTGCGGAAAACCAATAAGAAAATAAGAAATTAGAGACCACTTTAAAACTGTTAATCCAGAATGGAGATTCTTTCTGAAATTTGGCAAAAGCTTAACCATCAACATGCCGGGGATAAAAAGAACAAAAAACATTTTTGTCGCCAAACTTAGCCCAATTCCGACCCCAAGGAGCTTTTGATAAAATTCACTCTTTCGAAATTCTAAACTTATTAGCAAAACAATGACCGTACCAAGTGCAATCAGTGCAAAGAATAGCTCCGGATGGGCCCTTAACAAAAAATTCGCCCAAATCGGATGATTTAAAAAGCAAGGTGCCAAGATTAAAACGGAGAACAGTCGAATATTGAAATTCTTGGAGATAAGACAAGCAAGCAACCAGCCCATGACGTAAATAGAGATAAGATTTATTAATAATAGGGCAAAATGGTGTCCTCTCTCCTTTTTGTCACCAAGCGTATTAGATTTTGCGGATATATATCCAGGAGAAAGATGATAAAGTGAATGGGCCACACGATAATACAAAACTCCATAAGGATACCAGGTGTTGTCATTCCACCATTTTGTTTTCATGGCGACTGCAACCCCGTAGGAAGAATCATCATCTTTTCCTTGGAGCAGAACTCTAGGCTTTACATTTTCTGAAATGGCCCCGACCATAACAACAAGCTGCATTATTAGCATAAGGCTAAGGATTACTCGTACCATTTTTTGGCAATAGGTTGATTGAAAAAATTTTGGCATTAGACAACTCCCACCATTACAACTTTGCCTCTAATTCTATACCCTAAATAGTGGCAAAAGACCCAATGCGTAACTTTGCCATTTCCTCTGCAAAACTGGTATTCTTGCCTTCTAATTTAACGGCATATACCAACATTAGGTTTTATCATGACCCAAAATATCACACGAGAATTTATCAAGGAATCTGCAAAAGAATATTTTATTCAAAATAAGAAAAAACCTTTCAAGCCCGGACAAGACTATCTACCGGTTTCTGGAAAAATCGTCGATGAAGATGATTTGGCTCACCTAATTGATTCATCACTCGATATGTGGCTCACTGCTGGTCGCTATAGCGACCAATTTGAAAAAGAATTCGCCAAATTCATGGGGCAAAAGTTTTGCCTCCTCGTCAACTCAGGGTCCTCTGCCAACCTTGTGGCCTTTTCAACGTTAACTTCTCCTGAACTTGGCGATCGTCAACTTAAGGCCGGTGATGAGGTTATTACAGTTGCGGCAGGCTTTCCAACTACGGTAAATCCAATTATTCAATGGGGCTGCATTCCTGTATTTGTAGATATTCAAATTGGAACTTATGATATTGATGTCACTCAATTAGAAAAGGCATTCTCACCTAAAACAAAGGCAGTGATGATTGCACACACTCTGGGCAATACATTTGACTTGCGTGCGGTGAGGAACTTTTGTGACAAACATAATCTCTGGTTAATCGAAGATTGTTGCGACGCTGTTGGAGCAACTTATGAAAACAAGAGTGTTGGCACTTTTGGCGATCTAGCGACCGCTTCATTTTATCCCGCTCACCACATTACCATGGGAGAAGGTGGCGCTGTCCTTGTGTCCAATCCAAAATTGAAAAAAATTGCCGAATCATTCCGCGATTGGGGACGAGACTGCTGGTGCCCTCCCGGGAAAGACAACACCTGCCATAAACGCTTTGGTTGGCAATTGGGCGACCTACCAGAGGGATACGATCACAAATATATTTACGGTCATGTAGGTTACAATCTCAAAGTGACTGATATGCAAGCGGCCCTGGGAGTCTCGCAATTAAAAAAACTCCCCCACTTCATTAAGCGACGCAATCAAAATTTTGACTTCTTAAAAAGTTCTTTAGGTGATCTTCAAGACTTTTTCATTCTCCCTGAAGTGACCCCAAACTCAACACCTAGCTGGTTTGGTTTTTTAATCAGTGTTCGACCAGATTGCAAAATTTCTCGCAATGATATCCAACAGCATTTGGAGAAAAGCAAAATTGGCACACGATTACTTTTTGGCGGAAACTTACTTAGACAACCACTTTACAAGCATTGTGAAAAAAGAGTCGTCGGAAATTTGGCCAATACTGATTTTGTCATGAATAACACATTCTGGATTGGAGTATGGCCAGGACTTGAAGAAGAGCATTTAAAATATATCTCAGACACTCTTCACCATTTTTTGAGAAAATAAAATAAGGAGATTTTTTATATGAAGGTTGCGATACTTGCAGGCGGATTTGGAACAAGGATAAGTGAAGAATCACATTTGAAACCAAAACCAATGATTGAAATTGGTGGCAAACCAATTCTTTGGCACATCATGAAACATTATTCAAATTATGGTCATAATGAATTTGTCATATTGTTAGGTTACATGGGCTACTACATTAAAGAATATTTTTCTAACTATTTTTTACATAATGCCGACGTCACCATTCATACTGCTAATAATAAAATGGATATCCATAACTCTGATAGCGAAGATTGGAAAGTAACACTCGTCGATACTGGTCCAAATACCATGACTGGTGGTCGTATCCTGCGGGCAAAAAAGTACCTGCAAGATTCTCCTTTTATGCTTACCTATGGGGATGGAGTCTCTGATGTAAACATTGAAAAACTTCTGACATTCCATAAGGAACACAAAAAATCTTTAACCATGACGGCGATTCAGCCAGAAGGAAAGTTTGGTGCGCTGGAAATTAAAAATAATCACGCCATTACAAGCTTTAAAGAAAAACCAAAAGGCGATGGAGCATGGATCAATGGCGGTTTTTTTGTATGCCAACCCAATGTCTTTGAGTACATCAAAGAAGGCGATCAGACTATTTTTGAAAGGACACCATTAGAGACAATGGCCCAAAATGGAGAATTATTTGCCTATAAGCACAGTGGTTTTTGGCAATGTATGGATACCATGCGAGACAAAACTCAATTAAATGATCTTTGGGAAAAAGGTCGAGCACCTTGGAAAAGTTGGTAATATGTCTAATAAAAAATTAAAGGTAGCAATTTTAGGTAGTGGCAATATTGGCACTGACTTACTTGTAAAAGCTGTCCGTTCACCGTGGCTAGAGTGCACCATGTTTATTGGCCGCAATCTTTCAAGTCCAGGGATGAAGAAGGCCAGCAATCTTGGCATGTGGATTTCGGACCAAAGTATCGATGCTATTATTAAAAATCCGGAGAAATGTGATTTAGTTTTTGATGCAACATCCGCCTATTACCATAAGCAACACGCACCAGTTTTTAAAAAACTTGGCATCAAAGCGATAGACCTTACACCAAGCCAGATAGGACAAATTTGTGTCCCGGCCATTAATATTGAACAAGCCTTTCAGAGCGATAATGTAAATATGATTACATGTGGTGGGCAAGCCTCAATCCCCCTTGCATACGCTCTCGCAAAAAATGAAAATAGTATCTCCTACATCGAAGCGGTCTCAAGTATTGCTTCTCGGAGCGCTGGTCCTGGAACTCGAGCGAATATAGATGAGTATATAGATAATACTGAGGATGGTCTTAAAACACTGACTGGTGTTAAAAATGTAAAAGCCATCCTGAATCTTAATCCAGCCATTCCTTGTATTGATATGCAGACAACTGTATTTGCTAAGGCTGAAAAATGCGACCTAGAAAAAATAAGAAAAGCAGTAAGCGATATGGCCACAACCATCAGAAAGTATGTTCCGGGTTATAATATCGTTGTCCCTCCAGTTTTTGAAAATGGAAGAATCATGGTTACAGTTAGAGTGCGAGGCTTAGGTGACTATCTTCCTGAGTATGCAGGCAATTTGGATATTATTAATTGTGCCGCTATTGCTGTAGCAGAAGAGTATGCCAGACGCGCAAATTAAGAGAGATAATTTATGAAAAAAATTTTAATAAGTGATCCTACATTACGAGATGGGAATCATGCGATTAGACATCAACTGACAAAAGAGCAAATCGGGTCTTATGCAAAGATGGCCGATGCTGCAGGAATCCCCATTATTGAAGTCGGCCATGGCAATGGAATTGGCGCTTCAAGTATGCAAGTCGGGCTTGCCAAGGAATTAGACGCAACTCTTCTTTCCACAGCGCGAGAAAATATTAAGAAGTCCAAACTTGGCGTTCACGTAATTCCAGGGTTCGCAACTGCCAAAAGAGATATTCAACTTGCGATTGATTGCGGTGTGGATGTCTTTCGTATTGCGAGTCATTGCACTGAAGCGGATGTTACTAAAAATCATATCTCTTATGTTCGGGAAAAAGGCAAAGAAGTTTACGGGGTGCTAATGATGAGCCACATGGCCAGCATTAATACGCTTGTGGAAGAGGCACAAAAGATGCAGTCCTATGGAGCAGAGGCCATCATCATCATGGATTCAGCAGGTGCTTATTTACCAACGGACGTTGAACAAAGAATTAAAGCACTGGTAGGCTCCCTAAAAATACAAGTGGGTTTTCACGGTCATAATAACTTGGGAATGGCAGTTGCCAACTCCATTATCGCAGCCAATGAAGGTGCAACAATTTTGGATGCCTGTGCACGCGGTTTTGGTGCCGGTGCAGGCAACACTCAATTAGAAGTCCTCGTCGCCGTGTTGGAAAAAGTTGGGTACTCAACAGGCATTGATCTCTACAAGATGCTTGATGCCAGCGACCTCGCTGAAAAACAACTCATGGATAAAGTTCCAACGATCAGTTCTGTAAGCATTGTTAGTGGATTAGCAGGAGTCTTTTCGGGATTTTCTAAACACGTTGAAAGAGCGGCTAAGGAATACAATGTTGATCCGCGAGACATTTTCTTTCGACTAGGAGAATTAAAAGTTGTTGCCGGCCAAGAAGACGTGATTACAGAGGTGGCAATGGAACTTAAGAAAAAAGGAATCCACTCATGAAAAGCAAACAAATTGAACTTATAAGTCATGATTGCCACCAAGCTTTAAAACCGAATAGTTTATTGAATTTGAAAAATCAAAAAATTACCATTACTGGTGCCAGTGGATTCGTTGGTTCTTGGCTTCTCCATTCTATTCAATACCTCAATGAGAGCCATAAATTTAATATTCAAGTATGCGCCGTAATCAAAAAGAAGAGTGAGTTCGATTTAAACAAGCCACACCTTTCCAACTTCTCATGGCTGAAAATTATTAGTGAAGATGTAAGAAGGATTACTGAATTACCCAAGGACACCAATTATGTAATTCACCTCGCAGGAACTCCGGATAACCGAATTCATTCTTCTGATCCATGGCAGGTTGCGGATACAATAGTGAATGGAACTGCCAGAATTTTAGAAATTAGCTCGTTACTTCCCTCACTAAAAAAATTCCTCAACTTAAGTTCAGGGCTCGTTTATGGTCGTCATGGCATTAATGTGGGCAAAATTGCGGAAAACTCAATATGCAATATTGATTGCTCCAAAATTAGTAGTACCTACGCTGAAGCAAAAAGAATGAGTGAGGTTTATACCAACATATACAGAAGCCAATATCGAATTCCAGTCGTAAACCTAAGACCTTTTGCCTTTATTGGCCCATACCAACTACTCGATCGCCCGTGGGCCATTAACAATTTTATTCGCGACGCGATTAAGGGCGGCCCCATTAGAATCTTGGGAGACCAACAAACTATACGTAGCTATATGTATCCTAGCGATATGGCCTTTTGGATATTAAACGCCCTTGCCAATGCCTCTGACGGTACAACATTCAACCTTGGAAGCCCCGAAGGTAGAAATTTGCGGCAGGTTGCTGAAGAAATCACTCGAAATTTTAGTAATCCCATTTCAATTCATTCAGCAATCAATAGCAACGGTCAAGAAGCCAGTTGCTTAGTTCCTGACATTTCTTACGCAAAAACAAATTTGGGATTGGATGTTTCCGTATCATTTGAGCAAGCAATCAAAAAAACTGTTGAATGGTTTAAATTAGAAAATTAAAAATTATGAATTCAAAGCTTCATCCTGATGACATTCAACTCATGCTTACAGAAGGTTTACCGAGTTTTAAAATCCTGGCCGGAACGAGTATTTTTATTACTGGCGGCACTGGATTTTTCGGTAAATGGCTACTAGAAGGCTTTCAGGCCGCTAATCGGATTCACAAATTAAAAATTTCAATCTCAGTATTATCAAGAAATCCATCCAACTTTCAAAGCACGCACCCTTATTTAAGTGATGGCGTTGACTTTATTAAGGGGGACATTAAATCTTTTCAATTTCCAGAAAGAAAATTTGACTACATCATACACGCCGCTACAGAGGCTTCAGCAACACTCAACAACAACGAACCAGATAGGATGCTTGAAGATATTATTGAAGGCGGAAAGCGCATTCTCGAATTTGCCAGAACGAATGGTGTAAAAACTATCCTTCATACAAGCTCAGGAGCCGTCTACGGCACACAACCAACCGACATTGATTTAATGCCTGAAAGCTCTCTCCTTGCTCCAGCAACCACCCAAATAGCAAGCGCCTATGGCGAAGGCAAACGGGTCGTTGAATTAATGGGGAGAATCTACAATCAAAAGTATGGAATCAATTTTCTCAATGCACGCTGCTATGCTTTTGCTGGTCCCTATCTCCCTCTCGACGGCACTTATGCCCTAGGAAATTTCGTAGCAGACGTCCTCGCTAATCGACCAATTCATATGACCGGCGATGGTACTCCAAGAAGAAGCTATCTCTATGGAGCAGACTTAGTGGTTTGGCTTTTGACCATTTTAACCCAAGGGAAAGCGAATAATAATTATCACGTCGGTAGTGAAAAATCTTATTCAATTAGAGACATCGCAAATCTAGTCCTGATCACAGCAAAACGGCCTTTGCTCGAATCAAATTTGAGCAAAACGTCTCATGGCCACCCTGCAAGATATGTCCCTAGTACAAAAAATACCCGAGAAGAGCTTCACCTAAAAGAGTTTACTACCTTAGAAGTTGCCATAAAACGGATGCTCGAATATCCAAGGTAAGATATGAAAATACTCTATGTTGATATTCAATACGATTATGGTCTCAAAGAAAGAGGATTAAACACTATCGCCCATGATGGATTCCTTAGAGCGTTCAAAAATTTAGGAACGACAATTGATACATTTTTTTATGACTCTTATTTAAATGGAAACAATGATCAGCTTCAAATCGACTTGCTGGAAAAGGTAGAAAATTTCAAACCTGATTTCACATTTTTTGTAATTTTCAGGGACCATTTCAAACCCGAGACTTTAGAAAAACTTAAACAAAAAACCCAGACCATAAATTGGTTTGGAGACGATACCTGGCGGTTTGATGATTTTGTAAAAAAATACGCTCCTCACTTCACCTATGTAGTCTCAGCTGACAAGTATGCCGCTCTTCGATACAAAAAAGAATTAGGCATCCATCCTATCGTATCTCAATGGGCCGCCATTGAAGTCCCTATAAATAGTGAAGTCAAATATGAATTTGATGTCTCCTTTGTTGGAGGAGCGCATCCTGTCAGGAAATGGTTTGTCCATGAATTATCAAAGCGAGGAATTAAAGTAGATTGCTTTGGTCACGGATGGAGTAATGGAGCAGTATCAAGCGAGCGCATGTATGAGATCTTTCGCAATTCCAAAATAAATTTGAATCTTTCAAATTCGAAAACTTATGATTATCGCTTTTTAACCAGCTCATTAAAAAATTTCTATGTTGGCATTCGATCTAACAAGGTCGCCCCTCAAATTAAGGCCAGAAACTTTGAAATACCTTATGCTGGTGGTTTCCAACTGACCGAATATGTCCCTGGGATAGAGGAATACTATGAATTGGGTAAAGAATTAATCTGCTTTAAAGATGTCGATGAAACTACAACCTTGATTAAGTATTATTTAAGTCAGGATGAGGAGAGAATAGACATTGCCAAGCGGGGCTTTTCTAAAACAGCGAATAACCATACGTACTCGCAAAGATTAAAAATTATCTTTGAAGCAATCAGGAATAGGAAAAATGGATGAGAAAAGCTAGCTTAGTTGTTCATCCACTATATGGACAAAATAAAATCTTTGATAAAAATGATACGTTCCTAAATCGCGATAATTGCCTATCGCCATTTAGGGAGCTTAAGGAAATTTTCACCTCAAATGGAATTGATCTCAATACTAACGACATCACGTCCCCTTCAGAGGCAGACTTTGTAATCTATAACGAAATGCCCAAGTCACTCCCTGGCCTGGAAATGGTCAATAAATCTTTTCTTATCCTTCTTGAGAACAAAGCTATTAGACCTCGGGATTGGTCTAATAAAAAGCACCGACATTTTAAAAAAATATTTACCTGGAGTGATGATTACGTCGACGGTAAAAAATATATTAAATTAAATTTTGCACAGGATTTATTGACACCACCGCCCCGTAGTTTTAAAAATAAAAAACTTTGCGCAATCATCTGCGGGAACAAAGCTTCAAATTATAAAAACGAATTATATTCTAAAAGATTTGAAATACTTAAGTGGTTTGAAACTCATAAACCAAACGAGTTGGATCTATATGGCATGGGCTGGGAAAAAAGAATCTTTAGTGGTCCATTTCGACATTTAAATCGAATCAACGTCCTTAGGACATTTTTATATCAGGGTCCACCAGCTTCTTACAAAGGGCCTGTGAAAATTAAATTGGATGTTCTTTCTCAATATAAATTCAGCATTTGCTTTGAAAACATTAGAAATGAAAGCGGATATATAACAGAAAAACTATTTGATTGTTTCTTTGCTGGGTGCGTGCCCATTTATTGGGGCTCCCCGAATGTTTTAGAATACGTACCTGCAGGATGCTTTATTGATTTTACAAGCTTCAAGAGCTTTCAGGAGATGTATGATTTCATTAGCAATATGAATGAGACTACATATTTTTCTTATCTCAACGCCGCTGAGAGCTATTTAAATTCAGAACTATCACGGCCATTTTCTTCAAAATATTTCGCAAAAGTCATTTTTAATGAAATTGTGGCCCATGGATAAACAATTTATCATTCTACTTATCGGAAGAATTTTTCAAGCGGTACTTGGGCTCGCAAGCCTAAAACTAATGACCAAAATATTAAATGGAGAGGAGTTAGGTACAATTTTCCTGATTAATAGTCTTAGTTCATACCTATCGCTTTTAATTTTGAACCCCATTGGTTTATATCTCAACAAGAACTATCTTTCCTCCAAATATAATGGCACATCTAAGAAATTACTTAACTTTTATTTCATTAACACTTTTATTTCCGTCTTATTGGGCACAATTATTATTTCTATAATTAAATGGAAAACCAATATTGTTACATCAGTAAGCATTCTCAATATATTTTTCTTACTCTTTTGGGGAACCTTGTTAAATAGCTGGCTAAGCACTTGCACTACCTTGATTAATCTAGGCAATGAGAGGTTAAAGTTTATTACCTTTAATATTTCTTCTATTGCCTTAAGTTTACTCGCTTCTTTTCTATTTACATATTTCAATCAAAGAATTGCAGAATATTGGTTTTTGGGACAAATCGTAGGTCAATCGATCCCATTTATATTAGCATGGGTAAATTTAACAAAAAGCAACAACAAAAATACTGACACGAGCATCATTGAAACCCCAATTAGTTGGAAAGAAATCCTTCCATTTTGCTTACCACTTTCCTTAGCAAACATTTTCATGTGGATTCAAAATGAATCATTTAGATTTCTTATTGAGAAATACCTAAACTTAAATACCCTTGCTGAAATTGGAATTGGCCTGACTCTCTCATTAAGTATATTCACAGTGCTTGAAAGCTTATGCCACCAATTCTATCTGCCTATCTTTTACAAAGAGATCACCATGGCCGGAAATGACCTAGGAAAAAGAGAAAATGCCTGGGCCAGAATGTTCTCTTCATTAACACCTGCATACATTATCACGACTCTCTTTGTAGTATTTTTAGGCCCTTTCATAATGAGGATATTGGCGGATGAGAAATATATCTCCTCTTATAAATACCTTATACTGGGCGGACTTATTCAATTTATTAGATTGCAGTCTTCACTTTTTTCCCTTGCAGGACAAGGTGAAAATAAAAACAAACCATTACTCTATAGTTATGTAGTTGGTGCAATTTTGACACTTGCTGGGGTATTTATTGCAATTAAGCTAAACCTTGGCGTCATCTACTTAGTCCTAACACTTATTCTAGCCGCTACCCTCTCTTTATTTCTCCTCTACTGGCTATTGTCCAAATCCTTTAGTTTTAAATTTTACATTCCTGGCCTGTGGAGAATATTGATTTCATCTTTGCCTTTCCTTTTTGCCATATTTTTTTGGCCTCTCCAAAAAAATCTTCAGCTTAGTCTATTAGTCACATCTATTTTTGGACTCTATTTTATTTTTTTACAATTTACAGCTTACAAGGGTGTAAAAAATGGGTGACCCGATTAGTCCAAAGGTAACCATTGGCATACCGACATTTAACAGTGAAAAATTTCTTAAAAGCACACTAGACTCGCTTCTATGTCAAACTTACCAGAATATAGAATTTACTCTATTTGATAATTGTTCTACTGACAGGACTATTGAAATTGCCCAAAAATATCAGCAACAATTTAAAAACTTCAAAATCATTTCAAATAGTGAAAACATTGGAGGAGAAGAAAATTTCAACAAAATATTAAGGGAAAGCCATGGTGAAATAATTGGGATTTTCCATAGCGATGATGTTTATGAACCTACTATTGTAGAGGAGTATGTTAATCTTTTTACAAAGAATTCTAATATAGGTGCCATTTCCTCCCTAGGTAAGGTGATAAATGAAAACAATTTATTTTCTGGACACACCTATAAATTACCCCCCCATTTAAAAGGTAGAGGCCACGATGGATTTAGCTTCAATGAATTATTTGAGGCAGTATTGGTTTATGGAAATAGCTTCTTAATTTGTCCATCCGTGCTCATTAGAAGAGAAATTTATCAAAAAGTTGGAGGTTTCGACTTTAAATTATTCAGGAGTTCAAGTGACCTTGGTCTCTGGTTCAAAATTTCTGAAGTTAGCAAGTTTGCAGTCATTGAAAAAAATTTAATAAATTACAGAGTCCATAATGAACAAGGGAGCAACCACCTCGTGAGGAAAGCTCTCTACCCTCCAGACATTATCAAACCTGTAAAATTTTTCTATAAGAGACAGGAACAAAAAAGGTTTAGTAGCCTATTCAACTTTTTCATTTCATTTCAAATTTTACGAACACTTAAGAAGAGAATTGGCCAAGATCATTTTGGAAGTAAAAAGAGGCTTCTAAATACTTCCCTCCATTTTATTAATGGGATCCCTATCTATAATCTATTGTATTGGAAAATTCTGTCAGTTTACTTTCTTTTAGTCGCAGACTCTTACTTGTTTCGGGGTAAAATTTCTAAATTATTTAAAAGTTAATGATTATTTATGAACTCACTAACTCTAGAAAAAACCCATCGGATATCTTTAGACATATCCCCGTGGTGATTTCCAATAAAAAAACCTCTTCGATCAATAGTTTGGGCATTTTTCATTTCACCATGAATTTCATGATCAAAATATTTTAATACTTCATTTTTAGTAAAATCGCCGGTTACGATTGGCCTAGTTTCAATTTTCAGAGAGTCCAGATAATCCACAATTTGGTCGCGAGAAAATGGAGCATCCTCCTTGACGACAAAAGAAAATCCAAACCAGCTACTTTGACCAATCTCTTTTTGAATTTCCAAAAACCGATTATTTTGAAACATCTCTTTAAAAACTAATGCGTTTGATCTTCTTTCCTTAATGAAACTATCTAGCTTTTTTAACTGCTCTATTCCTATGGCACCACTCATTTCAACAGGACGAACATTGTATCCAGGTAAAACAAATTTAAACGACTCCTCAAAAGGTCTATCACTTTTAACACCGGTGACCTTATTCACTTTTGGAAGGTTCCTTGTCCAACCATGAGCACGAAGACAAAGTAAAATATGCTGAAGCTCTTCATCGTTCGTGACAACCATCCCACCTTCCATTGTGGCCATATGGTGACTAAAGAAAGTTGAAAAGGTTCCCATTTTCCCAAACGTGCCCGCTTGTTTACCATTTAAGGTTGCCCCTAAAGACTCACAATTATCCTCGAGGAGAACAATATCTTTTCCTTCAATATATTTTTTTATTATTTCGAAGTCGTTTGGGTTCCCAAGAATATTCGGAGCAAAAATTGCTTTTGTTTTTGACGTAATTGCAGACTTTAAAGCATTCAAATCAAAATTGAGAGTACCTCTATCAATATCTACAAACTTCAACTTCAAACCGTATTGAGCCAGGGGGGAATAAGTGGTTGACCATGACAGTGCCGGAACGATCACTTCATCCCCTCTCTTTAAAAGAGGGTTCTTGGTAAAAAAGCAAGCTCCAATGGCTATTAAATTAGCACTGGACCCCGAATTCACCATGACGCAATATTTTGAACCGATATACTCTGCAAATTTTTTCTCAAAATCAAATACGAAAGGGCCCATTGAGTAGTGCCCTGTCTTTATAACTTTCTGTATGGCTTCCAGTTCTTCTAGACCCCAGCTTGATTTAGCTAAAGGATATGTGGTCATCTTACTGCTCCCGACTTACTAGCTTCAACAAAGAATTCATAGGTTCTTTGTATGCCCTTTTGTAAATTAATTTTAGGCTCCCATTTCAATTTCTTTTGCAAAGTTACATCCACAACCTTTTGCTTCATGCCTACTGGCTTATCAAGGTTATGAAAAAACTCTCCTTTAAAACCAAGAACCCCCGCAATTGTTTTATAGTAATCATTGATACTGTAATCATACCCTAAACCAATATTCATTATGGAAGGCCACTCATCCAATGTACTTAAGTTTGACCAAATAAAGTCTGCCACATCAGAAGCATCCATAAACTCTCGCCTGGCAGTACCATCGCCCCATATTTCGACTTTTGCCACATTGTTTTTTATGGCCTCATCGATTTTCATAATGACGGCAGGGATCATGTGGGAATGCTTGGGATCAAATTTATCGTGCCTTCCATAGAGATTGCAGGGAATTAAAGTCTTGTACATAAAGCTATTATTTTCTTTTGTTATGTATTGGCACAATCGCATGACTGCAATTTTCGCCAAGGCATAACCTTCATTCGTAGGCTCCAATTCACCCTTTAGGATATAATCTTCTTTTAATGGATTAGTGCAATCCCGTGGATACATGCAAGAACTAGATAGATTAATGAGCCTTCTAATGCCAGTTTTATAGCTTGCAAGAACTACATTTTTTCCCATTTCTAAATTTTCAATCAAGAAAGAAACCGGATTTTTCATGTTGGCCTGAATGCCACCTACTTTCCCTGCACAATGAATAACTAGATCTGGTTTATGATTTGAAAGGTATTCTTCAACTTTAGAATAATTAGATAAATCAAGTTCCCGTCGGCTTGGGTCTAAAACCTCATGCTCTTTACTACCCAAATGCTCTAAAAGGTTTTTCCCCACCATGCCGGTGGTTCCAGTTATTAGTATTTTCATTCAAAATAATTTTTAATGGAAAAGCCATTTTCCTGAAGACACAAATCTGCTTTCATCAGTTTTATATCGCTGGTCACCATATCTTTAACAAGTGACTGAAGGTCATACTTTGGTTTCCAGCCAAGCTTTGTTCGCGCCTTTGTTGGATCACCGATTAGCAAATCCACTTCTGTTGGACGATAATAGCGTGGGTCCACTTTGATAACTTCTTGTCCAACTTTTAATTTAAATTGTGGATCTCTAGATGCAGAAATTACACCGACTTCCTGGACTCCGTTTCCACGAAACTCAATTTCAGCTCCAATTTCTTTAAATGCCATTTTAATAAAGTCACGGACCGAGGTGGTTATTCCAGTCGCAATAACAAAATCTTCAGGTTCTGGTTGCTGAAGCATGAGGTACATCGCTTCTACATAGTCTTTTGCATGTCCCCAATCTCTTTTCGCATCTAAGTTTCCAAGATAGAAATCTTTTTGCAAATTAAGGCCAATGCGTGCAACGGCCCTCGTGATTTTTCTTGTAACAAAAGTTTCCCCTCGAATAGGACTCTCGTGATTGAACAAAATTCCATTGCAAGCGTACATCCCATAGGCTTCACGATAATTCACAGTGATCCAATAACCATAAAGCTTGGCGACTCCATAAGGACTTCTAGGATAAAATGGAGTTGTCTCCTTTTGTGGCACCTCTTGAACAAGACCGTATAGTTCACTAGTACTGGCCTGATAAATTTTTGTTTTTTTAATTAAACCAAGTAGCCTCACCGCTTCAAGAATTCTAAGTGGCCCGACAGCATCTGCATTAGCAGTATATTCTGGAGTTTCAAAAGACACACGAACATGAGACTGCGCAGCTAAATTATAAATTTCATCCGGTTGCACTTCTTGAATAATTCTGATCAGATTTGTGGAGTCAGTCATGTCTCCATAATGAAGCGTAAACTTATTACCCGTTTCATGAATATCTTTGAAAAGATGATCAACACGATCAGTGTTAAATTGAGAACTTCTTCGTTTTATTCCGTGAACAATGTAACCCTTCTTTAATAAAAACTCAGAAAGGTAAGCGCCATCTTGACCTGTCACGCCAGTTATCAATGCAACTTTTGTCATAAATTAATTCCTCAAAATAAGGTGTTAATATTGCACAGTCCTTTCATTTTTTGAATTAAAAACGCCTAGCATTATTTTCTCTCCTTTACCTTTCTTATAATCATTCCTATAGTCGAAAGAAATTTCATAATTTTGGGATTTTCTATGGAAAAAAATTCAAAAGTTTTAGTACTTGGTTCAAACGGCTTGGTCGGTTCTTCCATCCTCCGCAATTTAAAAATTGCAGGTTACGACAACATCCTCTCACCGAAGCGAAATGAACTCGACTTACTTTCCCAACAAGCAACAAATGAGTATTTCATCACCCACAAACCTGAATATATTTTCATGGCCGCAGCAAAAGTTGGGGGTATCCATGCTAATAATACTTACAGAGCAGATTTCATCTATGAGAACCTGCAAGTATCATGCAATGTCATTCATGCGGCCTACCTTTCCAAGGTAACTAAACTTCAATTTCTAGGTAGCTCATGTATTTATCCAAAACTTTGTCCTCAACCAATTAGAGAAGAGTACTTACTGTCTGGTGCACTTGAAGCCACCAATGAACCCTATGCCGTTGCAAAAATAGCTGGCCTCAAAATGGCCGAAAGCTACCGGCGACAATATGGGTGTAATTTTCATAGCGTCATGCCAACCAATTTGTATGGACCAGGTGATAATTTCCATCCAACCAACAGTCACGTTATTCCAGGCTTAATTCACCGCATGAATGAAACCCTAAAGCAAGGTAAGCAAACATTTGAGATATGGGGATCAGGCACTCCGCGTAGAGAATTTATGCATGTTGATGATCTTGCTCGCGCATGTATTTTCTTAATGGAATACAAGGGAGATCTTCCCTACTGGATTAACGCAGGTTTTGGTACAGATATTTCCATTAAAGAGTTGGCTTTTTTGGTCGGTGATCTTATGAAATTTGAAGGTAAATATGAATTTAATACTCACCAACCTGACGGCCCACCGCAAAAACTAATGGACTCATCTAAGTTATTTAGACTAGGCTGGAGCCCCACTATTAATCTGCGTGAAGGTCTTTCAGAAACAATTGATTACTTCTTAAGTTCTAATGAGCTTAGAACTTCTTGGTCCCCTGTCACTTCAGAGTCTTTCCTTACTAAGTATCCCGCAATGCCAAGTAGCAACCAAAAAGGCGAATAATAAACCGCCGTACTACAAGAAATTATTGCAAAGGGTATAATGATAAGGCTTATCATTGTGGATTTTCTTATTGATAATTGGAACTCCTCAAAATTTTCATTTGGCTTTCTTCTGAACAATCTCATCATGAGAGAATAAAGCTTTTTAATATACCAAAAATAAAACAAGCAACCACCCAATAATCCACCTTCAACCAAAACCTCTAACCAATAATTGTGAAGATTGGCTTTATTTGCTTGGACTAGGGTACTCGAAACACCCGTTCCAAAATAATTGCTTTCGGCCAAATTTTTAAAACCAGTAATAAAAAGGTTCCTTCTAATTCTCACTGAATCATCATCAGGGATTTCATCAGGAATAAAGAATGCAATCATTTCTCTAGGAATTGAGTAAATTTTTCTCATTTCCAAATACCCATGGAGAAAAAGTTTCCACATAAGCAAAAAGATTAAAAGGAAAATAACTAATATCTTGCCTAGTTTTAGCAATTGATTTTTACCCATAAACCATATTGCAAAAAATCCTCCAATCAATGAAGCAACCAATGCTGCCCTGGCATTTGCCGCTGTCCCGATATAAAAAATGGGCAAAAATAAAATATTTAATTTTAACAAATTACTAAAATAAAAAAACGGCCCTATTATAGCAATCAGCGCTCCCAAGTTATTCGGATTAAACCTAAATCCAGTTGGTACTGATGCATATGAATCAGGATTAGTCTCCCTTAAAAATAGATTTGCCATGCTTGAATAACTTGATATCGGGTAGCGCCAAAACTTTAAGTGCTCTCCAAAGCAAATGAATATTTCTAGTAAAAAAAATGCAAGAATAAGTTTTAAAACTATCTTGAATTCTTCATCATTTAAAAAATAAAATAAAAAATAGACCGATAATGATAAAAATAACTGAGACAGGTATTTAATTCCCATATTTAAAGATGGGGTCCAAATTAAAGAGACAGTTAAAACTCCAAAATAAGCAATTATGGGCCAATCATACCGAAAAAATCTTTTGGCAAAATCTGAAACACCAGTGACTTCTTTTAAGAAAATCTTTTTTAGCATCCATACAAAACACAAAACCAGAGTAATATGATATAAATATACTTTTCCGTAGCTTAATCCTGGCCCAATAAAGGCGGAAATAATTGTTGCAATTATTAACCAGTCCACCTTTGATTTTGTTTGTATTGCTTGTTCTAAATTATTCAATGTTACCCATTCATAAGTTTTGAATACCATTGGCTTAGCACGTAGAAATTCCATAATGGCACTGAATTATCTTGCACTCGTTTGCGATGAACTTCCAAGAGATTTTTCCAAAAAACTTTATGCAGCGGTCCACTTTCTGATGTCAGCGGCGAATCTTCGATCATTCTCTCAAGCTCACTACCTAAATCAGACTGAAGCCATGCTGCCATTGGCAAAGAAAACCCCTTTTTGGCCCGATACAAAATGGAACTTGGCAGTATCGGTTTATATAATTCTTTTAAGATATATTTTGAGTGACCGGCTTGGTATTTGAATTTAAACGGCAGTGAAAATGTAAAATCAACAAGGTCGTTATCTAATAACGGTGGGCGAACCTCTAAGCTATACCCCATGCTTGCCCGATCAACCTTAGTGATTACATCATTGGCCAAAAAATTCATTAAATCGAAGAGAAGCAATTGATTTCCACTAATTTGTTGTGAGAAACGACCATCATACAAAAAATCGAAGTCAAAACGACTAGCATCCTTAAACGCATGCCTGATATGATCAATTTTTAATCCGGCCATCCAATTTTGATGGCGAATCGTGGAATTTTCATTCCATCCATTGAGGAATTTTTTAAGCTTCCACTCAATCGACTTAGCGACATTGCGATTAGGTAACTTATTAATAATTTTGTCACCTTGCAGCTTTAAAAACATATTAACAAAGGGGCCATATATTTCACTCAATTGATGGGCCTTTAGCATTGGATAGCCAGCAAAAACCTCATCTCCCCCATCCCCTCCAAGCACGACCTTAACGTTTCGACTGGCCATTTTTGAAACTAAGCTTGTAGGAATAATTGATGAGTCGCCAAGTGGTTCATCTAATAAAGCAACTGCGGCATTGAGTTCCTTTCTTAAATCTTCCAAACTAACAATATTTTGGTGATGCTTTGAATTTATTTGCTTTGCAATGGCCATGGCATAGGGACTTTCATCGAAATCTGGCCGGTCGAACCCAATCGAAAATGTTTCAATTTGGCGACTAGACAGCTGACTGGCTTCATAAGCGACGATGCTTGAATCGATACCTCCACTCAGAAATATTCCCACAGGAACATCTGCAATCAGATGGCGCTTTACTGCTTGTTTAATTAAACGCTGAGTTTCAATCTTTGCATCTTCAAATGAAACCTGAATCGATGCCTTATCTAATTTTTGGGGATTATAATAAAATGATTTTTTCAAAATCCCCTTTCGAAAAGTCAAAAATTCTCCAGGCAAGATTTTCTCGACTCCTCGAATGGCAGAACTATTCCAAGGAAAAGAATTGTGGAAAAAATATAATGGTAACTTTTCCACATTTAATTCTTTTTTGATAAAAGGAAATTTTAGCAAGGCACTCAACTCAGAAGCAAAAGCGAAGACCTTATTTTCTTCAAAATAATAGTACAACGGTTTTATGCCAAAACGGTCCCGACAGAGATAAACGTCTTGGTTAATCTTATCTAAAAGTCCAAAGGCAAAAAAGCCATTTAATTTTTCAAAGGATTGAGATCCAGATTCTTCATAGCCAGAAAGTATCACCTCGGTGTCGGACTCTGTCTTGAAGTGAAATTGTGAATTACTTTTCAAATCTTTGTAATTTAAAATTTCACCATTAAATGTAATCGTGGCACCACTTGTCTCCATTGGTTGATGGCCACCGCCAAGGTCAATAATAGATAGGCGACGATGCCCGAAAAATCCTTTCCATTCTTCAATCTCAAACGACTTGATGCCTTCTCCATCTGGACCACGATGTTCCATGGAATGGAGTACATTTTTCAAATTTGCTTCAGGATTTTCTAAGGAGAAACTATTAGAGTTAAAAATAACTCCTGCAATTCCGCACATATTACAACTTTGCTAGAAAAAGATTTTTAATGAGATATATCCATTTGCTTTAATACTCTGACAAAAGTCATCGCTAGAATTTTCAAATCCAAAGAAAGCGACATGTTTTGCATATAGAAGTAATCAAGCTCGACTTTTTTAAAATTATTATTACTATCTCGTCCATTAACTTGTGCCCAACCCGTAACCCCGGGTTGAATTTTATACAGATGGTATTTATCTCTAAGTTCTATCAAATCATTTTGATTAGCCATTGATGGCCTTGGGCCAATCAAACTCATATCTCCAATAATTACACTCCACAATTGAGGCAACTCATCTAAGCTTGTCTTCCTCAAAAAAGCGCCAATAGGTGTCATATAAGATTTTGGATTTTTCAAACGGTCACTGGAAACTTCAGGCGCGTTTACAACTAAAGTTCTAAACTTAGGCATCAAAAATTCTCGATTTCCAACAGTGAGCCTTTTAGACCAATAAATCGCAGGCCCATTGCTAGTCAATCTGACTAAAATAAACAACATGAGAAGAATTGGTAAAACTAAAAATAGCATTGGAATTGCAATGACTAAGTCAAAAATTCTTTTGTGAATTTGATTATGAGGAACGCCTTCAAGTGTCCCAACTTCAATCTGCTGCATCATTCCCCTACTTAAAATGAAACTTATTCTACCCAAATTAATTTCCTAGGCAATAAATAAAAGGGAATTTACAGCTCTTGGATATGTGCACAGATCGCGATAATGTAAGCCACCATGAATCAAAGACCAATCGCACTTTTTGTCCCAACACTCCAATGCGGTGGAGCTGAGCGAGTTATTGTGACGCTTGCGAACAATTTATCTGCGCAAGGCTACCGAATTCATCTACTTGCCCTTGATGTTAATGGGCCACTTAGAAGCGAGATCGAGCAACAGGTTGAAATTATTAACATCACTGGAAGCCGTGCGTTATTTTGTATTCCTAGCTTAATTTTATATTTAAAGAGGAATAAACCTGAAGTTCTTCTCTCTACGATGAATCACCTAAATATTATCGTTACCTTTTCTTGCATGCTTGCAAAATTTTCTGGCCGTCTTTTTTTGCGCGAAGCAAATTACCTATCGCTAAACCTTGTAAGGACACCTCTTTGGAAAAGGATTTTAACCAAAATTATTGTGCCATTTTTTTATAATAGGGCCACAACTATAATTAGTCCTTCCAATGGTATTAAAGAAGATCTGATTAGAAATTTTAATATAAATCCTGCTCTCATCAAAGTAATTTACAATCCAATTGATATTGATCTTGTTGAACGCAAAGCAATTGAACAAGTTGAGCATTCTTGGTTTAGGTTAGATAGAAATTTCAAAACTCTAATATTCGTAGGAAGCTTATCCAGCAAAAAGGATCCTTTATTACTACTGGAAGCTTTTATGAAAATTAACCACCAAGTTCCAGTGAAACTCGTTTTTATAGGAGAGGGTCCCCTAAGGGGGGAAATCGAGCAAAAAATTTTAAAATACAATCTTGGTGAGACAGTACAAACAATAGGACAAGTTAAAAATCCTTTTAAGTATATGAAGCAGGCCGACTTGCTCTGCCTGAGTTCCGTTCAGGAGGGGTTGCCAAATGTTCTTATTCAGGCACTTGCTTTAGGACTTCCTTGTATTTCAACAAATTGCAAGAGTGGACCAAATGAAATATTGGAAAATGGTAAATATGGTGCCCTTGTCGACTATCATGATTTGAATCACTATGCCTCAAAATTAGAGTACATTTTAAATAATCTAAACCAATGGTCAAAGTTTTCTTTAAAAGAAAGAGGGGGCTTTTTTTCCATAAGAAATATTATCCCTCAATATATATCAGCAATGAGTCTCGAAGAGGAACAATCAAATGGAATTTAATCAAGAACCAAGCAAAACTTTGAATTATAATAATTTAACAATTCCAGTTTTTCTTGATGAATCTAGAGAGAATATTAACCAAGCGACAGTAAATTCTTTTGGCCAAGAGTGGCACCGTTTTTCAAGCTTTGATGATAAGGAGTTACTGAAAATTTCATCTGATTATTTTGACTTACTAAATAACTGTATTCTAAATAAATCCAGTATAATACTTGATGTTGGTTGCGGCTCCGGAAGGTGGAGCAAAGTTCTGGCCGACAAAGTAAAAAAGATTGAAGCCATAGATCCAAGTTCTGCAGTTTTTATTGCAGCTGAGATGTTAAAAAGTCATCCCAATGTGAGGGTTTCCCAAGCTAGCGTAGATAAAATTCCATTTGAAAACGACAGCTTTGACTTAGTATTTAGCCTAGGTGTTTTACATCACGTTCCCGACACATTTCTTGCAATAAAAAATTGTGTAGAAAAGGTTAAAAAGGGAGGATATTTTTTAGTTTACCTATACTACGCACTAGATAACCGTAGCTGGCTTTATAAAACATTATTTTATTTTACTAACGGAGCCCGAAAAATAATTTGTAAATTTCCTTCACCCATCAAAAGCTTAATTTGTGATTTAATTGCATTATCCATATATTTACCTTTATCAAAAATCAGCTTCATCGCCTCAAAAATACGCCTTCTACAAAATTTTGCAAAAAATATTCCATTAAGTTACTACTCTGATAAATCCTTCTACATAATGAGAAATGATTCACTAGATCGTTTCGGGACTCCACTAGAACAAAGGTTTAGGAAGCAAGAAATTGAAAAAATGCTGAAAAGTGCTGGACTTACTAATATTTGTTTTTCGGAAAAAGCGCCCTATTGGCACGCTATTGGACAAAAAATTTAAAGATCTTTTAATATTTCAAAATATTGTCCAGATGATGATTCAATCGAATAAAATTTTTTAACTCTTTCTCTCGAAGCAAGCTTCAATTCTTGTTTTTTATTTTCGGGAAGAGAAATGGCCTTTATCATTGCCTTAGCTAATTCACTAGGGTCTTCCTTCGGAACGATAAAACCAGTGTCATCAATAATAAGAGCAGCATCACCAACATCTGTTGAAATACATGGAGTCCCATGGGCCATCGATTCTATCAATACATTTGGGAAGGACTCCGATCTGGAAGATAGCACAGAAAAATCCGCACAACATAAAACTTCTTCAATATTATTTATTTCACCTAAGAATTGGAAATTATCACTCTCAATTAAATCTTTAGGGATTTTCTGATTCGACTTGTCCAATCCCTTACCTGCCAAAATAAATTTCACGCCATGTTTTACATGTTCTAAAACAATTCTAGAGGCTTCAAAAAATGTAGGGTGATCCTTATAATGGTCCCATCGGGCAATCAGAGCAAATACAAAATCAGAATCAGAAATTTGAAACCCTCTCGGCCTATGATTTCCCTCTTCGCATGGGGTAATATCTCCTCTAAACTGAACACCATTCGGCACTACGGAATTTTTCTTACCAAACATCCCAATCTTTTCATGCATTTTTTTAGAATGAAAGGAATTAAAGATAACGACATTGGCCAATGAAGAAAGCTTAGCACATAGAAAAATAAATAACTTGGCACTTAATTTTTCTGCAACCAAGTTATCCAATGACTGCCTGATATTCCAAACCAACCTTAATTTCCAATTAAACAATTTCAAAGAAAGGAAAATAATTAATGCTATGAAATTACCATAGTGCATCCAGCCGACTACATATCGAGGTCGAAACAACGCGATTCGATACAATACCAGGGGTATTTGAATAATCATCTGCCATTTAAAACATTTGAAAGAAAGCAAATTTGAGTGTTTAAGATAATCCTTCCGAAGACGACCACCGGCCCGAATAGACAAAACAGTATGCTCAACATGGTTTTCAGTATTTTTAATTAAATTAAGTAAATATCTTTCAGCTCCACCTACATCTAATCCAGTTATTATATGGAGGCATCTAATTTTCTCAGTTTTCATGCCAATCTTGTCTCAAATTTTAAAGACTCGGCTGAAAAAATTCCTAGAAAAACAAACAACAACACATTGTTAGGAAAAATAAAGGTTGTATTGTAGTGAATACTGCCAACGACTATCGCTGTAATGAATACCACCAAGGGTCTTAACTTCTTATCATTGGAATTGTCAGCGCGGTATAGTTGAGCAACCTTAAAAATAATCAAAGCAAAAAAAATGTAAGCGATTAAACCCATTGCAAATACGACTGAAAGAATAAAAACTTCAGTCACATGAGTCAATGAAGATGCTTGGCCGTCGCCAAACCAAATAAAGGCATTGTTAAAACGAAAAATATCGGTAATTGTTATCAATATTCTTCCAACCTGATGCTCGGGGGAAGCAAAAGTCTGCCTTTTTAACAACCACAAACCCATTGGAATAGAACAAATAAAGAAAAATAGTCTTTGCCACCCTTTTAATCCAAAAATAAACAACAGAATACCAAGGGAAACAAAAGCAGTTCCTACGCTATAATTAAAAATTAAAAATAAGGTTAGACAAAATCCGAACAAGCTTATCTTTCTTAAAATTTGATCTTTTTGCCAAGAATAAAATATCAACGAGAGGTGAAAACCCAAAAAACCTACGAGTAAGCCGGCACTTGAGTGGGGAACTCCTGTAACTCCAAGAGTGCGATAAATAATTTTATCCCAAAAAAATGTGTGCCTGCAAAAGAAATACACTTGGTTTAAAGATTTTCCAGAAATTTCTTGATATTTTAGAATTCTATCGTAATCAAAAACTCCAAGGAAATCAAAAGCATGAAAAATATGAAAAAATGAATAATTCTTGGTTAAGAAATCAAAAAATGTTATCAGCTCTATAATCAAAAAAACAGAAGATAAAAAATAATAGAAACGATCTACTGAAATCTTAAAAGAATAATACCTTAAGGAGAAATATATCGTTGCAGGCATCAAAAAATTTAAAAATATCTCATGGTTTTTAAGTGGGTGATTAAATAAAAAATTCAAGCCGCAAGCCGATATGAATCCTAAATGTAGAAAATCTAACTTACTAATTTTTTCTTGCTTAAAAATCTTTGCCAGAAAAAAACTTGATAAGATTGAAAAGCACAAAACAAACCATGCATGCAAATTCCATACTTTAAATACCCACTTCTCTGCATTACCTAGATTTAAAATCCGAACCAATTTCCAACTTAAAATGAAGACGACCATTAATCCAAATGACAAATTAGCGAATTTCTTATAAACACTTGTAATCATTTTAATAAATCACCGTGGAAAAACTCAATGCTTACCCTTTTCAAGAGAAAGTTACTCAAAGCTAAAATTAGCAAAACAGTGGGTGCATTCTGGTTATTGACCATCTTAGCATTTTTATTCCTCAATCAAAAAATAAATAACCAATATTTTTGGATAGTAGAAGAAAGAAGCATGGATTTTATGTACAAGCTTTCAACTATTTCCAACTACACTCCGCAAAAATCCTTCTCTCTCCTAAAAGAATTGCAATTGGCCAAAGAAGAAATTGGCGGTAAGTTTCTAGTAAAGCCAAATGATATTTTATTTAATGACAAAAATAGATGGTATTCTTTTCAAAAAATTGTCGTTCTTTTCACTCCAGGGATTTTTAACACCATATCGAACAATGATCTGCAAAGACTGAAAAAATTAATTGACCCTTTCTTTGAAGATATATTATCTCGAATTGCTATTATTAATTTCATAGATAGCAGCCTATCTAAATCATTAGAACTAATTACATTTTCGAATACAGCAAATATTTTACTTCATTCAAATATACAACTACGAAAAGTCGATATATTTGATCTTATCAATTCTAAAAAATTTAAAAAAAATGACCAACTTAAAATTGAATCCTTTTTCAAAAACCAATTCTTGGCAAATAAAGATCTTGTGAGGTTCTATCGAATAAAGATTCCTTGGTATATCATTTTTGGCCTATCCTGCCTTCTGTCTTACACTTTTGTGCTTTTTTATACTGCCCAGAACTACGCACTGAGCAAATCACCAGATTTGCCTCCCTCGAGATCTTGAAAGAATTGCATACTTACAAGACCACCATCATGCAAAGCACAAGCAAACTAATTTAAGCTTTCACAGTGGAGCCAAATGTTGTCTAGACTATAATATTATGTAAATATGCAACTCGATCAAACTTAGGAAGGATAATAGAATTGAAAGTACTCGTTACTGGCTCAGCAGGATTCATTGCATCAAAAGTTGCTGAGTTTTTATTAAATCAAAATGTTAAGGTTATTGGGATAGATAATATGAATGATTATTATGATCCCAGACTTAAGTACTATCGAGTAGAACGATTAACTCAGAATCCTAATTTCAAATTTCAAAAAATGGATATTGAGGATAAGAAAAAGGTATTCGATCTCTTCGAACAAGAGAAATTTGATATAGTCTACAATTTAGCAGCCAGAGCTGGTGTAAGAGCAAGTATAGAGAATCCCCACATTTATCTTTCAACCAATACAGAGGGGACATTAAATGTTTTGCAGGCCATGGTTAGGACAAATGTACCAAAAATAGTATTGGCTTCTACTTCCTCGCTATACGCAGGGCAGAAAATCCCCTTTAGTGAAGAACTTCCAGTCAACACTCCTATCTCCCCCTATGCAGCTACAAAAAAGGCTGCAGAAGCAATGTGTTATTCATACCATCATCTGTATAATTTAGATGTGTCTATTGTAAGATACTTCACTGTTTTTGGGCCTGCTGGCAGACCTGATATGAGCATTTTTCGTTTTATCAAATGGGTTCTTGAAGGGCAGCGGATAGACGTTTTTGGTGACGGCTCCCAAACTAGAGATTTTACATACGTAGATGATATTGCAAGGGGAACTATTCTGGCAGGGAAGAAGTTGGGATATGAGATTATAAATCTAGGTGGCGGGAGAAATCCAATCAGTTTAAATACAGTGATATCCAAGATTGAAAAATTAACTAATAAAAAGGCGATTTATAATAATCTTCCCTTTCACAATGCTGATATAACTGAAACATGGGCAGACATTTCCAAGGCAAAAAGAATTCTTAATTGGGAACCTGAAATAGGTTTTGACGAAGGCCTCAAAAAAACGGTCGATTGGTGCCTCGACAACTACGACTTTTGTAAAAGTATAAAACTTTAAAATAAACTTTTCTCCTCCGGAGCATACTAAAATGGATTATAAAATTGCAATAATTGGACTTGGTTATGTTGGCCTTCCACTAGCTATTGAATTTGCAAAGAAGTACAAAGTTGTTGGGTTTGATATTAATAAGACCCGGATATCTCAACTAAGCGACGGCCATGATTCGACCAGAGAATTAGGTAGAGATGATTTATTAAATTCAAAAATTAAATTAACGAGTGAGAGGACCGATATATCAGATTGCAACGTCTACATTATCACTGTACCGACTCCAATTGATGAGCACAAAAGACCAGATTTACGACCTTTGATATCTGCTTCTGAGACTGTTGGACAATATTTAAAACAGGGTGACATTGTTATTTATGAATCAACTGTTTATCCCGGTTGCACCGAAGAAGAATGTGTGCCAGTTCTAGAAAAATTTAGCTCACTTAAATTTAATAAGGACTTTTTCTGCGGATACTCACCAGAAAGAGTCAACCCTGGGGATAAAGAAAGAACGGTCAAAAATATATTGAAAGTCGTCAGTGGTTCTAATTTGGAAACCTTAGAAACAGTAAATCAAATATATTCATCTATTGTATTAGCCGGCACCTTCAAAGCATCTTCAATACGGGTTGCAGAAGCGGCTAAAGTAATTGAAAACACCCAAAGAGATATCAACATTGCATTTGTTAACGAGCTGGCAATTATATTTAATAAAATGGGTTTGAATACTCATGAAGTTTTGGAAGCAGCAGGAACAAAATGGAATTTTAATAAGTTTATACCTGGCTTAGTTGGAGGCCACTGCATTGGAGTTGATCCTTATTATCTAACTTTTAAGGCAGAATCAGTCGGTCATCATCCTGAAGTCATTTTATCTGGTCGAAGAATAAATGATAGCATGGGAGCTTATGTAGCTAGTCAGCTCGTAAAGCTAATGATTAAAAAATCTCACAAAGTAGATGGCGCCAAGGTCCTCCTCCTCGGACTTTCTTTTAAAGAAAATTGTCCAGATATTCGAAATACAAAGGTTATTGATATTTATAAAGAGCTTCTTGAGTTTGGTTGCCAAGTTGATATTTTTGATCCTCTTGCAAACCCTGAAGAAGCTAAACATGAGTACGATATTGAGATTTTGACTCCGCAAAAAACTAAAATTGAAAACCTAATTTCCAATTATGCAGCAGTAGTTGTCTGCGTTGCCCATAAAGAATTTCTTTCAATCGATCTTAATTCAATTACAGATAGAACTAAGGTCATCTATGACTTAAAGGGCGCACTTAAGCACCCTAGAGTTGATGCCTCACTTTAAAAGAACCATTTTTGCTAAGGTATAATTGTTTATGAAAACTCACAAAATTTTGTGCACAATCGGCCCCTCATCTCTTAATCCTGAAGCAATCAGAAATTTTGAATCAAATAACGTAGAATTGCTTAGAATCAACCTTTCCCATACTGCGACAGAACAAATTGAACCTACTATCCAAAAATTGATGTCCCTTAGCAAAATTTCTATTTGCTTGGACACGGAGGGTGCTCAAATTCGAACACCTATGCTGCAAGGTGGAAGTCACACTTACAAGGATGGTGATTTAATAGAGCTTTATAAAGAGCTCACTATTTGCCCGCTCGGTCAACTTAGTTTTACACCAGTGGAATGCTATGACCAGTTAGAACCAGGTGATTTAATTTCAATCGATTTTAATTCTGCAATGGCACAAGTTTCTCAAATTTTAGAAAATAAAATTATTTTAAAAGTCGTTCATGGAGGCAAGATAGGAAGTAACAAGGCGGTTACAGTTCAACGAGATATTACTCTTTCTCCATTCAGCCAGAAGGATCTTGAAGCCTTTAAACTTGCACTAAAATACAAAATTAAAAACATTGCATTTTCCTTTGTCCATTCAGCTGAAGACGTCAAAAAACTTAGAAATATATTGGGAAATGATGTCTCCATAATTTCAAAGATTGAATGTACAAGCGCAGTAAATAATCTAATTCAAATCTGCCAAGAGTCAGATGCTATCTTAATTGACCGAGGTGATCTTTCTCGACAAGTCCCTATTGAAAAGATACCTCTTATTCAGAAGTACATTATTAACACAGCAAAGATTGTGAACCGCCCTGCTTATGTCGCTACGAATTTATTAGAAAGCATGATCACCCAAGAACAGCCAACGCGTGCTGAAGTCAATGATATTTATAATACTCTTGCAGATGGAGCTGATGGCTTGGTACTTGCCGCAGAAACTGCCATCGGACAATACCCCGCTAAATGTGTCCACATGGTTAGAAAAGTTATTCAGGTATATGAAGAAAATAGAAGTCAAAGACACCCTCTTCAATATATTTCTGAATCTACAATGCACAACCTGCCTCAACCTCATGGCGGGCACCTCAATAGCTCCATCGCTCAAATTAATCCGTCGGACATTCAAAAACTACCTTCAATCGTCGCAACTGATAGGCAACTACTAGACTGCGAACAAATTGCTTTGGGAACATTCTCGCCGCTAAATGGCCCAATGAATAAGGAAGACCTTTTAAGCACATTGGAGAGATACAAGTTAACTAATGATGTTGTCTGGACTATGCCCCTCATAATACAAGTCCCCGCTCACTTTGCTGGCAAACTTCATCTCGGTGATGATGTTTTACTTACCTCGCAAGATGGCAAGCCACACTCTATTTTAAAAGTAAGTAGCACCTATCGAATCGACCTTGATACAGTTGCAAGAAAATGGTTTGGCACAGACTCTACTCTGCATCCAGGTGTTAAAAATCTTTACTCACTTGGAGACTTTTGTGTTGCAGGAAGTGTTAAGCTAATAAAACGACTTGAAGGATTTAACCGGTCAAATGAATTAGCCCCGAAGGAGTCAAGACTTCTTTTTCAACACAAAGGCTGGTCCAAAGTTGTGGGATTTCATACAAGAAATATTCCTCACCGTGCACACCATTGGGCCCAGATGAAAGCTTTATCTGATGCTCAAGCTGACGGTCTATATATTACTCCACTTGTAGGACCAAAAAAGCCAGGTGACTTTCTTGATGTACCAATTATTGAGAGTTATCGTAAGCTTATTCACGCCAATTGCTACCCCGAAAGCAAAATCCTGCTTGGACAATTTTCTACATACCCAAGGTATGCAGGGCCACGCGAGGCCATCTTCACTGCGATTTGCAGGAAAAATATGGGGTGTTCACATTTTATAATTGGAAGAGATCACTCTGGAGTCCAAGGCTTTTATAAAGACCTATCCTTAGAAAAATTTTCTGAAGAAGTTGGTGATATCGGCATAAACCTACTTTTTTACCCAGAGTTTGCTTACTCTCAAGATGAAAACACCTATTCATCATTTAGTCTTGATAAGAAAATGTTGCGATTAAGTGGTTCCGAAATTAGAGATCGCTTACAACGCCAGGAAGAGTTACCGGATTGGATGATTCATCCCGAAGTAGCCAATTACCTTCAACATCTACCTATTAACGAGCTTTTTTACTAATGAAAACACAGATATTTTGGTTTACGGGATTATCTGGCTCTGGAAAGTCTACTGTTGCAAATGCTGTAAAAGCGCAGTTGGAAAGTAAAAACTTCAAAATTGACATCGTTGACGGCGATGCTATTAGGGCAAGCTATACTAAACCCTTAGGCTTCACCAAGGATGATATACTTGAAAACAATCAAATGATCGCAAAAGTTTGCTTGGAAAAAGTCGGGTATTTTGATGCCATCCTTGTACCTGTAATCTCCCCTTATGAGGAAGGTCGAAGTCTCGCTAAAACTATTTTAGAGGATGTCCCCCTGTGGACAGTGTATTTTTGTGCCAATTTAGAAAGTGTAGCTCATAGAGATGTAAAAGGCCTTTATGCAAAAGCATCAAGAGGAGAAATTAAAAATATGATAGGCTTCTGCGAAAGCTCTCCCTATGAGTTTCCAATTAACCACGATTTAAAAATTGACTCCTCAATTGGAAAGGAAACACTTCAAGATTCGATAAAAAAACTGAACGATTTCGTTCAGACTAAATTGGAAAGTCAAAGAACCTAATCATTAAAAACTTTCTCAAGTAATTTAATCTCATTTTTGATCCTATTATTCCAAGTTGGTATGAAAGCTTTGGAGGATTCTTTTACTTCTTCCCTCATTCTCGCTCTGGACTCAGGATTATGATGCAATTCAGCTATGGCCTCCGCTAGAGACGAGGTATCAAAAACAGTTGGAATGCGTTTCATCGCACGGGGAGAGAAATACTTTTCAATCAATAAATCCTTCCCTAGATATGGCAAAGACTCTGGAAGAATAATACATTGCCCCATTAGCATCGCTTCCAGATTTGCATTACTTAAATTCCCAAGTTTATTTAATGACACATAAATATCGCACAAGCTTTGAAGTTTAAGAATCTTTGAATGTGGTAAACGATCGACTATAGTAACGACACCGTCTAACTCATTTTCTCTTATAAACTTTAATAACTCCGACTTCTGACTGCCAAAGCCGACAACGATTGCACAAATTTGACCATTTGTTTCTTTGCATGCCTTTTTGAAGCCCTGGATAAACTCAATGCATCCCTTGTGATCTTCCAATTTTCCAAGGTAAAGAATCACGGTTTTTTTTTGTTGAAAAACTTTCAATATTTCATCACTTAGTTTTTCCTTTTCAAAATCTTCGAGATGTACTCCATTAATCATTGAGAAACGAGGTGAATTTGGATTGATGGCCTGACTTAACCATGCCTCTATCCCTGTTCCATCCTCTGTGCAAACTATGGCCTCAAATGGAGATCTATAACACCATCTAAAAAATACGTACTTCGCACTATTCTTCACAAGTACATCACGCATGAATGGGTAAATTCCCATTACTCGGTAGATCACTTTTATTTTAAAAAACCTTGCCAGGATTGCCGCAGTTATTGTGTTGGCATGATCGATATAAATTAGGTCTGGTTTAAATAACACAACACTCTTTAAAATATAAAAACAGTGCTGCAATTCTCTGCATAGTTTTTGAAACCGCAGGCCAAAAATACTAGTAAATTTCTGTTCACCACTTAGTACATCAAAAGGAGAGGAAAACTCCTTAAGCTTAATTTCCTTGTCCTTTTTTTCAGTCCATTCACTATGGCCATCTTTCTGAGTAAAAATGTATTTTATTTTCCAGTCCTGCTGATTTAATGCCTCTATGAATTTATAAATAGTCGGCACTCCTGTTGGAGTCCACTGCCGGTCAATAAAACTCTTCTCTAGACCAGAAAACAGTCGGGCCACATACAAAACTTTAAATTTTTTGTTTTCCATAAAAAGTTAGAAGAACTTTTTGAAGTCGAATTGAGCTTGTTTAAAATCTGCAACATTTCCAATATCAAGCCAATACTCATGTAACGGGTAGACAGAAGTTTTATAGCGATCTTCTACAAGGCCCTCAAATAGTTGGGGCATATTGTAGTAAGTATTTAAAGGTATTCTCTTAATTGCGTTGGGGGAAAGCACATAAATACCTGAGTTAACTAAAAAAGAATGCCTCGGCTTCTCACTAATTGAGCTTATTTGCCCATCCTCGGTAGAAATAACTCCATAGGGTACCTCAAACTCATATTTCCGAACACACATTGTGCCTAGCGCCTCACTCTTTTCATGGTGTTCTAAAAGTTTTGAGAAATCAACACGTGTTAGTATATCCGCATTCATTACGATAACTGGCAAATTAGAATTCAAGTCTGCTAAACTTAGAGAGCCCGCAGTGCCAAGTTGCTCAGTTTCTCTAATATATTTAAGGTCAATTCCAAAGCCAGAACCATCTCCAAAATACTCCTCAATCATATGAGATTTATAGTTAACAGAAATAAATATGTTGCGAAAACCGGCGTCTCTAAAATTATTCAAAATAATTTCTAGGATTGGTTTATTATCAATTTTCAACAAGGGTTTAGGACAGGAGGTTGTCAATTCCCCAAGTCTTGTTCCTAGGCCACCGGCCATTAAAATAACTGGATTATCTTTTTGAAGCTCAACAACTTTCCGCACCACGTGTACGTTTACTAACAATCCTTGGCTGTCCACGACAGGAACATGAGAAGCGTCTTGCTTATATTGCTTCACTCGTTCAAGCACTTCCTGGTGGTTTAATTCTGGTGCAACAGCAAACGGATTTTTGTTCATTATTTCAGAAGCTTGATCCGTCAATCTTATACCTTTGAGCAAGCCTCTCCTTAAATCACCATCTGTTATGCAGCCCGTCAGTTTTCCTTCTCCGTCAGTGACGATGACAAAACGATCATTGCTATCGAGGACCTTCATCGCCTCAAGCACAGTCGAAGAATGGGTAACAACTATCTTGTGCCAGTCATGCATCATAAGCCCAACCTTTTACTTGCAGTAATTTTTTTTATCGAACGCACATCCAAAATTTTTATAAATGAATCTTGAGTTTTAACTATAAAACCGTCCTTTTCTACCGTTAAAACTTGTCCAGGTATCCCCTTATAAACTGGTGCTCCACTAATAAGCTGCGCTTTATTGATTGTAACCACTTCACCCTCAAAAAGAGTTCTGGCCCCTGGGCCTGGCGGGCAAATTGATCTAATGAAATTAAATAATTCCCTACTGGTCTGGTTCCAATTAATGATCTCATCACCTGGTTTCCGCATCCCACAGTAAAATCCTGTCGGGTGGATATCAGTCTGCTTAAGCCTTTTCACCCTTTTGGTTTCTATTAAATCGAGAGCTTCTAAGACAAGTTCAGAACATCCCGTATAGGATTTCTCCAATAATGTTTTGTAATTATCATCATCAGTAATGGGGTAGGTTCGCTGTAAAATTATGTCTCCTGTATCAATCCCTTCATCCACATAATGAACAGTGATCCCCATTTCTTTTTCATCGTTTATCAATGCCCAGTTGAGAATATTTCGTCCACGATAAAAAGGGAGCTTTCCCGCATGGCAATTTATGATTCCATGCTTTGTAGTATTAAGTATCTTGGCTTTAAAAATTTGATTAAACGAAATCGAGACAAAGATGTCGCATCCGAATTCATCGAACTTATTAATTATATGGTCTTGATTTATATTTTTTTCGATTAAAACGGGAATCCCATTCTTCTCAGCAAGTAATTTGACTTCTTGATCAGGAATGTCAAATCTCAATGATACAAATCTGATTTCATGCTTTTTGTTCTTCATTGAGTCTATGAGAAAATTTTTTGCCCATGGACCATCAGCAAAAAAACCAATCTTCATTTATTTTTGTCCTTGTAAATCATTCCATGAAAACTTCTGATTTTCTTTAACAGCACAGCTCAAGGTTTTGCCAACAACCTGATCCCATTGAGAAGGAGAAACTCCGTCTCCGGGACGAAGAACTCGCAGGTCTTCTTCACAGATTTGGTGACCCTCATTGAGACCCTTGGCATAGTAAATGCTCTTTCGTGCCACAGAAATATTTATTTTTTCCGACTCTGTTGGCTGTTTAATTTCGCTCCCAAAAGCAAGTTCCACATTTCGAATTGATTCAACCATTTGCTTAAGTTCATTTGGTTCAAGTGAGGCTGCATGATCAGGCCCATCCATTTTACGATCAAGAGTAAAATGCTTTTCAATAATCCTAGCCCCCATGGCAACTGCAGCAATTGGAACCTCAATACCCAAGGTGTGGTCAGAGTACCCAACAGGAACATTAAATTCTCGACCAAGAGTTGTCATTGCATTTAGATTTACATCTGAATATGGGGTCGGATACGCCGTAGTGCAATGAAGGATACTAAGCATTGGAATATCAACAGCACCATGCCTAATATTTCCCATTGGATTTATGCCAAATTTCTTCCAAATCTTTTCAATTTCTGAAATAGCCCCACGAATTTCTTCCAAAAAGCTCATCCCTGTTGACAAAATTATTGGCTGTCTTTTGCTGGCAGCTCTCCGCAATAGAGGGTAATTCGTTAGTTCCCCTGAGGGAATTTTGTAGCAAGGAACAAATCTCTCCAATAAGTCCACGCCATTAATATCGAAAGGAGTTGAAAGAAAAGAAATACCTAATCGCCTACAGTGGTCAAATAAAACTTGGTGGTCATTATCGCTAATTTCTAGTCTTTTCAGCATTTCAAACTGAGTTTCAGAGGCATTTTTAGTATTGTCTATTTGATAACGAGCTTTACTAGCTTCAGCAGTTACTAATGATCCCGCTTTGAATGATTGAAATTTAACAAAATCAGCGCCCGAGATTGCAGCCTCTTCAATTAATTTTTTTGCAATAGCAATATCGCCATTGTGGTTAACCCCCGCCTCCGCTATAATAATGCTCCTAGTCGACACTTAGCAATTCCTAAATAGATTGAATTCTCGGTAATATGTGAAAGAAAATTATCTTATTTAACCTAAACAGTCTTGTAAAGACTTTGAGCCTAACACTTACTACTTGCGCAAAGGTACACAAATGAAAATTGGCATAATTACGACTTCCCGTGCAGATTACGGAATATATCTACCCCTTATTCAAGAAATTCAATATCAAGCTGCACTTGACCTCACAATTTTTGCTCTTGGCATGCATCTAGAAAAGCGCTTCGGTTATACCATCCAACAGATTCAATCTGATAGGTTAAAAGTCGTTTCTTGCGCTCCAAGTATTGGTCTTGACTCCCCGATAGGTATCGCAATGGCAATGGGCAAAACAACACAAAGCCTTGCAGAAGAGCTAAAGAAGCATAAAGTTGATTTACTTTTTTGCTTGGGCGACCGCTATGAGATGCTTTCTGCAGCTTTAGCTGCAGTTCCATTTAATATTCCTTTAGCTCATATTCATGGAGGAGAAACAACAGCAGGCGCCGTTGACGACAAATTTAGACATGCCTTAACAAAGTTATCAGACTACCACTTTGCTAGTTGCGAGGCGCACAAAACAAAAATAGTGAATATGGGCACTGACCCACTAAGGGTATTTAATGTTGGTGCCCTAGGCATTGATCACATTAAACGTTCGAAACTATTAACCAAAACTGAACTCTCAAAAGAACTATCCATAGACTTTGATAAACCAACCATCCTTGCAACTTACCATCCTGTAACAACCGAACTTGGAAAAAACCAATTCTATGCGCAAGAATTTGCCAAAGCTCTAAAAAGGAGTCCGTTCCAAGCCATAATAACCCAGTCTAATGCTGACACTGAAGGAAGCTTCTTCAGAAATGAAATGAATATGTTATCGAATCAAATCCCAGATCGCTTTTTTATTTTTGAAAGCCTAGGATCAATACGATATTTTTCTGTCATGAAGCACTCCCAAATGGTTGTCGGGAACTCTTCTAGTGGAATCATTGAAGCAGCTAGTTTTTCAAAACCGGTAGTTAATATTGGTAATCGTCAAGCTGGACGTATATGCTCTAATAACGTTATCCACACAAGGGAAGACGAGAACTCAATTTTAGCCGGAATTCAGGAAGCTCAAAAAATGATAGGCAAAACCTTTGTAAATGTTTACGAAGTTGCAAGTAGCGCCAAATTAATTGTAGAGATAATTAGAAACCTTACCCCTAGTTGTTCTTAATTTTTTAAATATTATAAATATCTGACTTGTACTTTTTTAAATTACCGTTTTCTGAAAACCAATTTACTGTATGCTTTAGTCCTTCACGAATCTTAACCTGTGGCTCGAAATTTACTAGGGCTTTAATTTTCGTATTATCACACCAAAGCCTCCTAACCTCAGATCGCTCAGGACGTAGCCTCTCCCTTTCGACAACAAAAGCAACATCTCTTCCAATGATTTCTTTAATTAAATTTAATGTATCTCTGACAGATATCTCATAATTTGAGCCAATATTAACAATTTCTCCAACTGCCCTTTCAGACTCCGAAAGCATTATAAACGCCCTAACTGTGTCACTCACGTAATTAAAATCTCTAGTGGGAGACATATCTCCAACACGCAGCTCTTTAGCACCTGCGAGAATTTGTGTAATAATTGTTGGAATGATTGCTCGAGCAGATTGTCTCGGACCATAGGTGTTAAACGGTCTTGCGATAGTTAAGGGTAGGCCAAATGAATTAAAAAAACTCTGGGCCATGGCATCAGCGGCAATTTTAGATGCACTATAGGGGGATTGTGGCTGTAGAGGATGCTCCTCGTTAATCGGTACATATTTTGCCGTTCCATAAACTTCACTCGTAGATGTATGAATCACCCTTGCGACTTTGTGCCGCATCGCCGCCTTACATATATTGACCGTGCCCTGAATATTTGTATCTATGTAACTACTTGGAGCAACGTAGGAATATGGAATCGCAATCAAAGCAGCAAGATGAAAAATAACATCGACTCCTTGACATAAATCATCTACCTGAAACGAATCGCGTATATCCCCAGAAACAATCTCGAGATTAGGATTTTTTCCAACTCCTTCGAGCCAACCCCAATCATTGAAAGAATTGTATTGCGCAAGTGCGCGAACCTTATAACCGCGTTCAAGCAATGCTTCTACTAAGTGAGAGCCAATAAAGCCATCTGCACCAGTAACTAGAGCTTTTTTCAAAAGAAACTCCTTGGAATTTTACTTTCATAAACTAGCAATCTAATAATTATTAGGCAATAAACCTGAACCCCCATCCATTAAATGCAATAGCTGTTGAGCAAGATAAAAGTTCACTCTTTTCAGATTGATTTAAACTAAATAAACTGAGACGTTTATGAAACAGCTCAGCCTCGAGTTAGAACAAGCTCTAAGAAGTATTTACAATACTGACGACTATATTGCACTTCATGAGCCTTGGTTTGGCCCCCAGGATCTAGCAAACGTTTCTGAATGTATCACGACTGGTTGGGTCTCAAGTGTCGGAAAATTTGTAGATCAGTTTTCAGAAAAAATTTGCAAATACACGGGTGCCAAATATGCAGTTCCAACAGTAAATGGCACCGCCGCTCTGCATCTAGCATTGCTTGCTAATAATATTGGTCCTGGCCAAGAAGTAATTTGTCCCGATTTGAGCTTTGCTGCAACTGCAGCTGCTATTAAATACACCGGTGCATCAATTGCATTTTTAGACATTGATCCTAACACTTTAAGTTTGTCCCATGAAAGCCTACAAACTTTTCTGAAAAATGAAGCTAAATTTCAAAATGGAAAATTTTACAACAAGCAAACAGGAAGACAAATCACAACCGTGATTTGCATGCATAACGTGGGCTTTTCCTGTGAGCTAGAGGAACTAGTTGCTTCGTGCAAAGAATATGGTCTCACACTAATCGAAGATGCTGCTGAAGCTCTTGGTAGTACTTATCAAAATAAAATGTGCGGCACTTGGGGAAAAGCAGGCATTTTTAGCTTTAATGGCAACAAAACAATTACCTCAGGTGGCGGTGGATGCCTTGTAACAAATGACGAACAAATCTTTATCAAGGCCAAACATTTGTCGACGACAGCTAAAATCGCCCACCCGTATTTATATAATCACGACGAAGTTGGTTATAACTATCGGCTACCTAACCTGAACGCCTCGCTTGCATGCTCCCAACTAGATCAACTGGACTCATTTATCGAAACTAAAAGAGATCAATTTAATAAATTATCTACACTTGTTTCTTCTGAGCACCTGAAGTGGATATTACCTAAGCAAACACGCTATAATTACTGGTTAAACATCGCCAAGATTAACAATGGCTCTCCAATTGAGTTAATTGAAGCGTTAGCCAAAAAAAAGATTATGGCACGTCCTTTATGGTCCCAATTAACAAAAATGCCTCCCTACTTAAATGAGTTTAAATATTCCCTGAGAAATTCTCATGCTGTGATGAGCTCGTATATATGCCTGCCAAACGGTGTCGCTAAATCACAAAAAAATCATGCTTTATGAAAATAGTCGCAATAATTCCTGCAAGATCGGGAAGCAAAAGATTACCAGGTAAAAATATTGCCCTAATCGGTGGGAAACCACTTATTCAACACTCCATCGATACGGCATTAAAATCTAAATACATCAACAGAGTTGTAGTCAGTACCGACAGTCAAGAAATTGCAGATATTTCAAAAAGCGCAGGAGCTGAAATCCCCTATATCCGCCCTTCCGAGCTTGCCTTGGACACTTCTACGTCCATTGATGTCTTATTACATATGTTAACATTTCTAGGTCCAGAAAATTATTTTGCATCAATCCTTCTTCAACCGACTTCCCCTTTGCGCCTCCCTGTTGATATAGATAATTCAATTGAATTATTCTTAGAAAAAAATGCTTCGTCAGTAACATCAGTGACCACTTGCGATCATTCTCCATTACTTGCAAATACGCTTCCGGCTACCATGAGCATGGAACATTTCTTGTTAGAAAAAATTGGAATTCAAAGAGGCCAGGATCTTCCGGTTTATTATCGACTTAATGGAGCTATTTATATAAACAAGATCTCAAAGTTAATTGAAGAGAAAAGAATTATTTCAAAAAATAATTGCTACGCATTTGTAATGCCTAAGGAAAGATCAATTGACATTGACGATTCTTTTGATTTTCAAATGGCAGATTTTTTATTCTCGCAAAGGGAAAGACCGTGAAAATTGTTACAATTCTTGGAGCACGACCACAATTCATTAAGGCGGCAGCTCTTAGTCGCCTAGTCAATTCATCATCACAAATCGATGAAATTATTGTTCATACCGGACAGCACTTTGACACCAATATGTCCGAAATCTTCTTTGAAGAAATGTCGATACCAAAGCCAAGTTATAATTTAAATATAAACTCACTTTCACATGGGGCCATGACTGGCAGGATGCTAGAAGGAATTGAGTCAATACTTTTAAAAGAGAAACCTGATATTACCCTTGTCTATGGAGACACGAACTCTACCCTCGCTGGCGCCTTGGCGTCGAAAAAATTGAACATTCCGGTTGCCCATGTTGAAGCTGGCTTGAGAAGTTGGAATAACAGAATGCCTGAAGAAACGAATCGAATTATTACAGATCGAATTTCCGATTTTTTATTTTGTCCCTCTAGAAATGCAATTCAAAATTTGGAACAAGAAGGGATCACCAATAAAGGCCACCGAGTTTACCTTTGCGGAGATATAATGTATGATGCTGCATTATACTATTCGTCTGAAAGCCGCTTAAAATCAAACATTATTCAAAAACTGAACGTTGATAAATTTGTACTTTGCACGATACATCGCGAAGAAAACACAAATGACCTAAATCGTTTAAGCTCTATTTTTGATGCATTGGAAATTATTAATAAGGAAATCAAAGTCATAATTCCGATTCACCCTAGGACGCGGAAAATAATCCAGCAAAATGGACTTGAGAATGACCTTACACTTATCGAGCCTGTAGGTTACTTTGACATGCTTGAATTAATAAAAAATTGTCAAATGGGGCTGACAGATAGTGGAGGCCTTCAAAAAGAACTTTATTTCTTTAATAAACCTTGCATTACTTTAAGAGATGAAACTGAATGGATTGAATTAGTAAATTCAGGAGTTAATTTTATCGCAGGTTCAAATAAAACTTTAATTCAAAAATATTTTAACCAAGCATTTTCTAGCTCAACATGCTTTACTCCCGGCATTTACGGAAGTGGTTGCGCAGCAAATGCCATCCTTGAGGCAATTCAAAAGTTATAATTAAACTATAAAGCCCTAGTATCTTTTGAATGATCTTGTTACATACCAACTACTTAAGTTTTTTGGAATATTAACTCTAGAATGCAATATCATCTTCCTGTTTAATAATTTGCCGAAGTGAAAATATCCCAAAAGGGATAACCACGGAAGAATCTCTTTATTCGGAAAACCGGGACTTTCCCAAAACTCAATGTACCCCACCCCTTCATCAGACAACCACTTGGTAATGCCATTCAAAAGTAATTTTTGCCTCATTAGAGAAACATCCTTAAGGCAAATAAAATCCTGCACTGATCCGACCTTATAATTTAAGGATCTTTCCTCGACAGACCCAATCACAATACCTTCAATAGCTCCATGATTGTCCCGCAAGGTAAAGATGTTACTTTTGGTATAGGGGTTACTTAAAAATCTCCAAGAAATATATTCCCATGATTTCCCCTGCAAAATAATCTCTGGAAAGTCTAAACTTAATTTTTTGCTAAATGCCTCTAACCCCTGCCTATCCATTTCAGATATGCTTGATAAAGTATCTAATCCTCTTTGGGGCATAAACAACGCCCTTAAAAAACCATCCAAAACCCTACTGATCAAACCTGCCGCAAATTTATTCCTTAAAATCTTTTCCAGAATGAAAAATGTTGACACCAAAAATGTTCTTAACTTAATTGGAACTTCTAATAAGCTATAACCTGCCTTAATTTGACCAGCTATAGCGCTCGAATTAGGAAAGCCAAAAGTGAAATCAATTTGTTCTGACTCAGAAATGTCTAAATAAAATCTAACCATTTGAGAAAAAATATCTCTGGTTTTTCCACGCGGTAGTTTTCTTACATAATTAAAATCAATTAACGACCCTTCAGCCTTTGCACCATATAGAAGCACTCCATTTAAATAGAATGGCATCTTCAAGGCCCCATAATGCCCTACAATTTGACCATTGTTTTCTGCAATTACTATGCATGAGTCATTGAATTCCCATTCCCATTTTGAGTTTGTATATTCTCCAAAAAGATTCCTCAAAAATGAAACTAGTTGACTCCTCAGCGGCGCTCTATCGAAAAATTTACTTATCAAATACGGATTGTCCATTTTGCGCTTCCAATCTTTTTTCATCTAAATATTTCTTAGAAAGCCAAGATAGGATATTCCTCGGCTCATTTTTATTTGAAAAAATCTCCCAATAGGACCAGGGTGCGTAAAGGCCCAAAATTTCAGTATGGTAAGCAAATAAACGCCTGTCAATTCGATGCCATCCTTTTTCACCCAACGGGATTGATAAAAATTTCATTAATAACCTTAAATTCTTAAGTAGGTCAGAAGAAAATTTAATTTGGTTAATGGGAATATCCTGCCACACATTGCCCCAATTATTTTTTTTCAAAGCATATTTGTACAAAGCTTGCCCCTTTTTAAAATCAAAGGGAACAGTCGCCCAAAAATCTACAAATCTCTGATCCCAAAGTGGCAACTCCCAACCAGAATTATAAAATTCATAATTTAGCTGCCCAGAAATGACATATTTGCTTTGCCTGTTCAAAAACTCAAAGCATTCAAACAAACACCACTCATCTTTTCTTGAGCCATCCAAACTTATTATTTCCCTTATCTGATTTTCAATTTTAATTTTCAAAACTTCTAAATTTTCACTTGATTTCAATGTTCCCCATAATGAAAAGTGTTTTTTAATAATTATATTTATCAGGTTAGAAATTGAATCAGGCTGAAATGTTCTTAATCCCTCTTGGATATGTCCTCCTGATATAAAATCTCCAGTGTTACCGTTTATAAAGATTGTATCCTTTCCTAATTTTTCCACTTGGGATAAATAGTATAAAGCAGCAACATCTTGATAAAATGGTACAGACAATCCAGAGTCAACGCCCTTATAATATGTTGAAAAGACCTCACTCTTTTGAAAAGTTCTTTGTTTTTTAATATTTAACTCTACAAACTGCCATTCATATCCTAATCGCTTTGAGATTTTTTTTGCAACTTCAGCTTCAAAGTTTCCGGCTTGACCATAAGAAAAACATTTTATGTTTTTTGCGCCTATTTCCTTAAGGCCAGATACAATTAGTCTTGAATCAATACCTGCACTCAAAGGGATATAAATTAATTTCGCTTTGTTCGCCTCAAAAATTTCTTCTAAAATTTTTAAAGTTAAATCCGAAAGCTGTTCTGACAAATCGTCTCTATTAGCGTCCTTAAAATTCCATGGTTTGTAGCAGTAGTATTTTTCAACAGAACAGACATTATCTACGAACATGAAGTCCCCGGCTTGAAGAGCAGAAAGGCCTTGATAAATAGTGTCCCGCCCTATGGTGTAGCCTGCCATTGCAATTTCTAGAATCCCTGTCTCATTAAAGGTCAAATTAAAAGGCTTCACCAAGGGGGCAAAGGAGGTTGATATAATTACATTTCCTTTGGAGGGAGAGAGAAAATATAAGGGGTATATCCGGAGCTTATCAACCGCGGCAGCACAAAAATGAGGGGTTTTGATAATTAAGGAAAATCTCCCACTACTTTTGCTTAGGACTGTCTTGAATTTTTCTTGAGAAAGACCGAAATTAATTTCAGCTTCAAGATATTTCAAGAATTTCTTTTTGGAATCACTTGAATAGTTAGATTTAAGCCAAACTACAGAATTCCCAATTTCAATTTGCTCATAAGAGCTATCGAAAAAAATGGATACTTCAAACCCATTTTCAATTTTCAAAAAACATGGACTATGCATTATCTGATTGAGTTAAAAAATCAGCAATTCTTCTCAGGGATATCAATTTGGCTATTTGATCGTCAGGAATACTACATTTGTAACGATCTTCAATCTCGAAGAAAAAACTTGAAAGCGTAAGAGAGTCAATTGAATTTGACTTAAATGAGTCGTCATCACCGAGATCAACAGGTGATTCTCCATCACCCAGTCTTACTTTATTTAATAGATCCATCAGTTCCTTGGTTTCTACTTGCATCTTAATTCTCCCTTACTTACTCACTACCCTTCCCCAATAGCGCGGTCCCCCAGGATAGGCCAACTCCAAAACCCGACAATAGTAATTTTGCGTGACCTTCATGTAAATGATTCTTTAACATTAGAGGGATGGAGGAGGACACGGTATTGCCATACTCAGAGATCTCAAAAGGAACCTTGGATTTTGGTAGTTCTAAGCCTTTACAAATACTATCCACCACATACTTCGATCCCTGATGAAAAAGAAATAAGCCAATATCCTCTTGCGATAGACTATTTCGCCCCAAAACCTTGACCACGTCTGTACAGACATACCTCATAACAAAATTATAAATCGCCCGACCATCCATGTGCAGCTTGCCTTCTTTTAATACCAATTTATCCCAAGCATTAGGCATGGAGCCAAAAGAAAAATCCGTCGGCACATATTTAGGATTTTCAGATAACAAGGTGACAGATGCCGCATCGCCAAATATCAAAGAAGTATTCTTATCGTCCTCATTAACAATTTTTGAATAGGGGTCACAGGTAAAAAGCAAACCCCTTCTGCAACCGCGATCTCTCATAAATGAGGATAATATTGAAAGTCCATAAATATAACCGGCGCAGCCATGAGACAAATCAAAGCAAGCAGCACTTGGCGATAATCCCAGTTTATTATGAATAATTGCAGAAGTGTGGGGTATTAGCACATCGGGATTTTGACCTACTAGTACTATTGCATCGATTGTATTTGGATCTACCTCGACCTGCCCCATTAAATCATTATATGAAGCGACGCACATATCAAGCACGGACTCATTACCTTCCCTGATTGCCCTGGCCCTAACTCCTATTTTATTTTCTAAAAAATCCTTATCCAAATCAAATCTTTCTTTGCCAAACGATAGATTATCAATTCTGCTCCGAGGTATATAGGATCCAATTGCTTCAATGCCTATCATTCATCACCTCTTAAAAGTTTATTTTGAACTAAGTGTAATACCTTATCATACTGGGAAGACAAATCGATAACCTTTACTGTGTGAAAAAGAATAACCAAATCTCCACCAAATAATTTGAACTGGTCCAAGCATTTACTTACTTCCTTCAAGGCATCATCTTCCGATAGACGAATATACTTATCCATAAACAAGGCAAACTCCATTATTGGAGTTGGTATCAAACTTAGGTCAAGCACCTTCCTTTGACGCAGGCTGTAGGCAGGGAATCGATGAGTCGTCCCAGCGCGAAACGTCACCCCTTCAGGATAGGATAGAGTGAAGTCAATTTTAATATTTGCTTCGTCTAACAAATCCACCACGTAAGGAGTCCATCTCAAAACATGCTGACGAGAATAATTGATCTCATGCTGTACCAAGTTCTCCAATTTCTCCTTCTGCTGGATTATTAATTTCCCATCTTTATAGGTATCATATCCGGGATGAATCCCAATTAAGTGCCCCTTGTCCTTTACCATAGAAATGGCCTTGGCCAGGTCTTTGGGAAATTTAAAAAAATAATCTGCATCCTGGGGAGCTCTCGCGTCAGCCATGAACAAAAAAATACTTTTAAGCTGCAAACTTTCTGAACGTCCCATTAAAAATTCAAAAGACCTTTTAGGTTCATTGGATAATAGATTCGCCAAAATATTTTTAAAAAATCCCCTAATATTTGTTCGTCTTCTTAATAAGTGCCCTAAACTCTCCCTAAATAACTCTCTTTTAGAGTGATAAGAACGCAATCTATCTACATCATGAGTTAAGAAGACCTCTATTTTTCTATTTGGCTTAAGATTTATTCCAAGGTCTTTTAGAATGGTTCCAAAAAGCAATATCTGATACTCAACTTCAGGTCGATTAAGAAATCCATTTATGAATGCAAGAGAATACTTGAAATCAAACCTCCCGTGCTTATCAAGCTTAACAGAGTCCCTTTCTTCAATACGGGAAATCTGGAAAAAAATACTCCCTATAAGATCAAAGTTAATTCTTGCCCTACCATTTTCTTTGTTAATTGGGTTATCGTCACAAGAAAACAGGGGATAAAAAGTAATTCCCTCATAGTCCTTCTTTTTTATTTCATTTGATAACACTTCTTCCATTTTACTCAAATGAATTCCAGAGTTATCAATTCTTGAATATTGTGTGAAAAATTCCTGATGAATTATAACCTGACCGACTTGAGCGCCATAACTAACTCTGACACCTTCTTCAGAATTATCATTTATTCTGAAAGAAATTCCTAAGCGCTCTGATATTATCATTAAAACATATTTAATTTCTGAGCTATATGGCTCTAAATTATTTGGATAAACAAAATTAATGTGTTGTAAATTATTTTGCATGAACCTGCCTAATCATCCATTTCACATTAAGCCATTATTCAAATGTAAAAATTATAAATATGGCCTGGGGCCCATGGTTATTCTTGTCTAGTATTTTTGGAATGCATTCCAATCTTAACTAGACTTTCGCACAGCTTTTATAATTCAAGTTAAAGAGAATTTAGATTACCTAAACCTTATAATCAAAATATTCTAGAATTGGCCATAAGTGCTCTCTTATGAGACCAATTTCAGTTTCATTCAACATTTTAATCTTTCGATCCAATACTGTTTTATCAACGCCATTCAACGGTCCAAAAGCACTATCGCCCCCCCAACTAGTATCTCCTCTTAGTGAAGGGGTTGTTAGATTTTTCGTGAAAGGAATTTCGACATGCGCAGCAACCTTTTTCATGGTTGCCTCAGTGTCTCGCAATAAATCCTCATACCGAATCAAGATAGTATTCTTATCTATGATTGATTCCTTATTATCCCAAAAAAATGAATAAAAGCTCATCGATTCAATGAAATTAATTGGATGCAGGACCTTCTGACCTCGCTCTAAGCGAGATTTTTTAAGCGACTCAAGTGCATAGAAAGGGTTCCGCATTATAAAAATATTTTTAGAGTTTTTAAGTGTTTTACCCGCAGTAAACATCGCACGTCCATAATCACCACCAAACATAAAAACGGTGTTATGCGTTTCCAGATTATATTTCATTGATTTTGCATAAGCAGTAGTTAGCATAAACCAAACATCTTCAATGGTCGAAAGATCGCGTTGATTCAACTCAATAACCTTGAGAAATAACTCCTTATCCATACCCATATCAATTTCAATTTTCTTAGGAGCAATTTGTCTATAAATACCATCCACCCAAGGCAGCATTTGTCTGTCGAATAGTGATGCTACAATTTCTTTGGGGGAAAAAGTTTTAAACATATCAACAAAAAGCTTTTCTTGACCTTGGGAATGGTATCGATAAGCATGTTCCCAAAAAAATGCCTCGTCTATAAAGTCTATAACCCCTGGCTGGTTATCAAATAGTCTGGTAAGCAAGGTGCCTCCAGATCTTTTGGGAGCCGACACCAAAATCGTTTTATTAATTTTCCCATCCATATTGAACCCAAATTCCCTTAAGTATTTTTTATAGAAAAGTATCACCAGATATAACTTAAGACATTACTCATCACACCATTCAAGACTACTATGCATAATGCTGGCATTAGTGGTAAGTATTAACAATTACAACATTAAATCCATGCATGAAAATAAAATTCGAAAAACACCCCATATTAAGCCTCGTTGAACCCCTTCTCTTTTTTTTTAAACAAGCTCCATTTCTTAACACTGTAATTATCCTCATGATGGCATGTGTTGGGCTACTTGAAGGTATGAGTATCGCCGCAATGCTTCCCGTGATCGGTTTTATTACCAACAACGCTAACGAACTTGGAGTTATAGGAAAAGGAATTTTATCCACACTAAAATTCTTTTCGATAACACCCAGCCTAGGAAATTTGCTTGTAGTTATGTCAGTGCTTATCATCGTGAAGGCAATTATTTCTTTTTCTGCAATGCTTCTAATAGGAAAAATAAGCTCCGCGAATACACAAGAAATTAGACTCAAACTTCTAAACAGCTTGTTACGGACTAGCTGGAACTTTTTTGTTTCGAAGCGCACCGGAGATTTTGGCTCGGCTGTTTCGATGGAAGCCGAGCGAGTCGCTTCGATACAAATAGTTGGAGGAAGAATTATTGCAAGCTTCCTTGAAATGTGCGTCTTCCTCGTCTTGTGTTTTAAAACCTCGTGGGTAGTAACATTTTCTGCTATCTCGGCTGGAATTCTGCTTTTTTTCATACTTAAACGCCTTATTATGATGGCCAGAGAAATTGGCGCGAAGCAAACACTCGCACAAAAAAATCTGCTCTCTAATATTGTGGAGAGCTTTGGCGCATTTAAAATGGTTAAGGCCATGGCCCTTGAGAAAGTTATTTACAACCTCTTAAATAGAGAGATTACTCACTTATACACGAATCAAATTCAAAAAGTTTTTAACAAAGAACTACTCAGCAATATTCAAGAGCCACTTTATTTTGTTTTTCTCGCAATTGGAACCTACTGGTGTGTTACAAAAAACCTAGTCGCTGGAGGAGAACTTTTTGTTCTCATGATATTATTTTATAAATCTCTTCAAAAACTAGGAGAATTACAAAAATCGATACAGGCGCATACGACAAATATCCCATCGTTCTATTACGTACAAAATATGATAAATCAAACAATCGAGTTCGAAGAAGCATTTCGAGGAGCCTCATCTCCAAGATTCACCCATAGTATAAAATTCGATGATGTCTCATTTAATTATGGAGACAAGACAGTATTAAGCCATACTAATTTGGAAATTCCATACGGTGCGTTTTATGCCATAATTGGCCCATCTGGGAGCGGAAAAACGACCTTTATAGATCTCATTGTAGGATTGAATACTCCTAAGGAAGGCAGAATTTTAATTGATGGCCAAGACCTATTACAATTTAAAATTCATGAATGGCGCAGCTTCATAGGGTATGTCCCCCAAGAAAACTTTCTACTCAATGATTCAATTTTAGAAAATGTAACTCTAGGGGATGCTTCAATAACTTTATCGATGGTGGAGCAATGCCTGAAAGAAGCTGATGCGTGGGATTTCATAAAGAATCTTGCCGATGGACTTCAAACCCAAGTTGGCGAAAAGGGTAGCAGACTTTCTGGTGGTCAAAAGCAGAGAATTTGTATCGCGAGAGCACTTGCAAGGAGGCCACGATTACTTATCTTGGATGAGCCAACTGCTTCAATTGATACCAACACCGAAGTAGAGATCATCAAGGTCTTAAAAAGTTTAGCAGGTAAAACAACAATTTTGGCAATTTCTCACCAAGATGGAATTAAAAAGGCAGCAGACAAAACATTCCAATTGGTTAATGGGAAGTTTGCTCAAATCTAAGAAAATAGATTAATTATATGATCTACATTTAGGTTATTAATAAAATAATTCTGACCAACCTCTTTCTTCTTACCTAGTACTGCTAGAATAGTATCCTTCAGTAGGTCTTTATTCCTATTAATAAAATAATTTACAGCCTCAGGATACTGCGATTGATTCTTAGTTATTGCCAATGTCTTATCAGAATATTCAGCGTATTCAATGGTTGGTACACCCATCGTAACGGCATCGTGAAGAGTATTTGTATACTGATTTGCTATAAAAAAAGTGGCATTTTTGGCTAAAACATTTGGATGCAAATAAGTAATATTTGTTTTTAACTTTGGAAAGTTTGCCAAATGTTTATTAACGATATCTAAATTAGTGATAATGTGAGGCTTAAGAAGAATAGGAATATCACTACAGCACTCATTTAGAGCTTCAAGGGTCTCAACAAAGCACTTCTCCATTGAGTGTTCATCCTTAAGCATACTCATTTTTCCAAAAGCGCTAAGCATGAAAACAATATATCCCTTTTTACCTATTTCAGCCCCAATAGGAAGACTCATTACTTTTGACTCTAAATATCTGTCAGCACTTTTATTTACATGATCAACCCATACTTGACGCCTTCTAGTCGCGCCAAAGTAAAATACTTTTTTCTTTTCTATCCCTTCAACGTTCAACATGCTCCAATATTTAGCAAAGTGAATGACATTATCACCCATAGGCAAGGCTGCATACTTAGCAGTTAGTCCAGTGGTATTCTCAGCCAAATCCATTTCATAGGTTCTGCCAAAGCTTGCGTGCTGTACAAAATAAATTCTTTTCCTATTTACCTCGAAAATTTTCGCCATAAATCCTGTCGAAATCTGTCCAAAATGTATTACAGAGCTTTTACTTAGGTAACAATAAATTGAAATAATGACATAGAAGCTTGCCCTAAAAAATCTTAGAAGCTGCCCCCAAACTGGTACACTTGACCTTGGAAAATAAAATAACTCCCCTGATTTCTTTAATGAATCATACATAAAAGTATTTTTCTTTATTTCATCGTATGATTTCTTGTCATCAATCAAAAACACTGCCTTAGTCCCGACCTTCTCTTTAATTTCTAGAGTAAATGGAATTATGGTGTCGCAACTAATTAACTTATTCTTTAAAAGTACAAATATCATTCGATCTCCCGAGCGATTAAATTAGATCAACTTCATTAAGTTTTTGATAATTTCCAAGCCAACCGGTCCACTCTTTTCTGGATGAAACTGACATCCAAAAATATTATCTCTCTGTACCAATGCAGGAATTTTCAAACCGTTGTAGGTTGTACAGGCTATCACGTTGCTTTCTTCATAACACTTCAAAAAATATGAATGAACAAAATAGACAGCTGAGCCTGCTGTGATACTTTTTAATATCCCTTGAGAAAAAGTTGCTCGATTATCCCCTTGTGGCTCCAGTTCGGACCAACCGACAAATGGTACTCTATTGGTTCCACCATCCTGATTTATCTTTGGAATAATTTCAAATTTCCCACGCAAAAACCCTAAGCCTTGATTGAACCCAAACTCAGTACTACTCTCAAAAAGCATTTGCATTCCTAGGCATATTCCGAATATTTTTTTCCCACTCTCTATATGAGATTTCAAAGCCTCAATAAATTGCCTCTCTCTTAATTCTTTCATTCCATCACCAAAGGCTCCAACCCCTGGAAGAATGGCCAATTGGTGCCCATTTAACTGACGGCCATGCTCAACTAACTCAACATCAGCACCAAAATATTCAAAAGCGTGCCTTACACTTTTCAGGTTTCCCATTCCATAATCAATCAATGCAATTGATTTGCTCATAACTAAGACCTCACCATTACGCCTGCATTAGCAGCGTAAGCTTTCAATTGCTCTACAGAGGTCTTTCCATAATGCAAATGGTTTGCAACCACAACTCCATCTGCTCCCAAATTAAAAGCCTTAATCAAATCGTCATTCTTACCAAAACCACCACTGATCAATACAGGAACATTTACCACATCATGAACTCTTCTTAGTAATTCGAAGTCATACCCTTTTTGAGTCCCTTCCTGATCCACTGAAGTTAACAAAATTTCGCCAATTCCTTTTTCACTTGCTTCTTGACACCACTCAATTACGTCTCGTGACGAGTGTTCACGGCCATTATCAAAATATGCCTCCCAAGAATCGACTTTGCGCTTTGCCTCTACGGAAAGCACAATACATTGACTTCCAAAGTGCTCCGCAAGATTAGTAATAAATTTAGGGTCTTTTATAAATTGCGTATTCACAGCAATCTTGTCTGCCCCTGCTCGCAAAATACTCTTCGCATCTTCAAGGGTTCGGATACCTCCCCCAACCGTTAAAGGTATAAATACATCTCTTGCAACTTTTTCAATAATAGGCACTAGACCGTTGCGTTCATATAAACTTGCTACCGCGTCCATATAAATCAACTCATCAATACCCTGTGCGTAGTATTTGCTAGAAAAATCGCCTGGATCACCAATCTTTCGCAAGCCTTCAAGGTGAATGCCCTTGATTAGATATTCATTTTTAATATCTAGTCGAGCAATAATTCTCTTTAGCTTCATAATTGAGGACCCCATACGGTCTTTCTTAAGCGCCATACACCCTGATCATAATTCCATAAGTGAGGTGAGCGGTGATAATCAATAAGGTTATTAAAATATTCTCGGTTCATCTCAGGATGCTGGAACAAATCAGCAATGACTCCAAACTCCCTTTTCGAAATGCTTAAATACTCATGCAATTCCTTTTCAAATCTCAACGGATACTCACCATCGAATTTCTTTACAAGCGCGACGCCCTCCTCTCTTGTAATGTCTTTAGATCTAATCTCCTGAGAGGCATCGTGAGTGGCACGACCAATACCGAATTTAATAAAGGTCGTATAAAAATGGTAATCGTCAATTTTATCGTCTAGGCTTGCATATTTACTAAAAGTACCAGAATTCCTTTCGGGACAAGCTGCAAAGTTCGCATTCTCCACAGCATAGTAGTAACAGCTTTGCGGGTGCCATCTTAAATAATAGCTCAAATAATGAACCTCAATATTTTTCTCATGGGTTATTTGAGGATTAATAGGTAAATAAGGCTCTAAATCTGCTTTGGTTAATCCAAAATCGTTCATGAGCTCCCTCATGGCCAATCCCGACAAGAACAAATTGTCGTAGTCTTTTTCAAGAGCGAAATATGAGGTACTTTGCAAAGCAGACTCATTGCTTTTCTTTGGGTTGCCATACTCTGCCTCATTTTCCCCATAAAAGATTAGAGGAATATCTAATTGAGCAGCAAGCTTTGGAGCCAATGCTTTCTGTCCAAAAAAGAAAGGTTGAAATGGATGCAACAAACATTCCATTGCAAGCCTCGTTAGAAGTCGATGTACCCTTCCGTTGGGAGTATGTAGCTGATTATCAAACCCAGCATGAAGCCAGTTAATAAAATTCTTCCATCCCCAATCAGTATAAATATGTGGTGCCCACGTCACAGTCAACGGATTCATCTTGTACCTGTATTTCAAAACATGCGAAGTATAGATACTATCTTTGCCACCTGAACCCGGTACAATACAATCGTAGCGCCCATCGCTGCGTCGGTGCTTGTTGCAAAGCTCTAGTAAAATCTCTTCACGTTCACGCCAATCAATTGCTTTGTCCTTAACTTCAGCCACTTTACAAGCATCGCAAATACCTGACTCGTCTATGGCTATTGTGGTCTTTGCACTGCCTACTTTATTTTTATACTCTTGGGAAGAATTTGGCCGTTGATTTGAAACGACACATTTTTTACAGAACTTAACTTCACTCGGAAGGCCATAATAAGCTTCTAAAGCTGTGCTTTTTGAATACTTAGAATAATCTACTTCTCTAACCTTAAAACGATTCATTCAAATAATCCTTATATTATATGTGGATTCACAAACATTTTCATCTCACGTTTTTCCAAGGCTTTAAAAACCTCTTCATCCGTCATAACTCTGTCGAGGTAGCAAGCTATTACATCATCATCAAAGTCTCTTTTTTTTGTATAACGAATCTCAAGCTCTTTATTTTGTATATTAGGTTTATATTCAAAAAGGGAGTTATCTCTAAGACTGGAAACTAAAGCGAGATGAGCAGATCTCACAGACTTCATTCCTAATAAAAATGGCGATATTTTTTCAACCTGAGGTAAGGCATGAAAAAGAATTGGCCCTGAATCAAGTCCCTTAGTAAGCAAATGGATCGTAGCCCCAACGAGCTCAGGACGCCGGTCAAAAAGCGGCCAAAAATTAGTCGCAGCTCCGCGATAGTAAGGTGAGACTCCCATATGAATATTCAAACAGCGTTTTTCAACTAAAAAGTCACATAAAGCTCCCTTTATGTAACTTGTACCAAAAACAATAAAAAAATCAGACTCAAGAGCAGGACCAAATTTCTCTAAGGGAATTCTATTTAAATCACCAAATTTCATTACAAGACTGCGTACATTTTTCTTAGTAAAGACAGTATCACCGAAAACATTTTTTTCGGCTTCTACTACCTTTGAAAAATAGGATTTAAACAAATCTGAGTTTTTATAGAAATCCTCGACTTCACCAGGGAAAAGAGTGCTGCACTCTTGAATTGCAAACACCTCATCACAGACTTCAGCAAGAGCATTAACTAAATGCAAATGCCTCGGTTGATTACTTGTTAAAACAGTCACCTTCATTGCTTTAGCCTTTTCATGATATTTGCATGATCCTCACGAGGTACTTCCAATTGGCCAAAGTTTCCACTCTGCATATTTGCCCTAAATCCTAAATTAATACCCATTCGTTTCAGAATACGAAGAGTTTCCTCACTGTAGGAATTGCAGGGATGAGACATCACTGTCGGCTTCTGATCTAAAAGAAATGAAAGAATTTCAAAATTTTTTTCGTACTCCATCTGCTGTTTTGTAAGCTCCATTTTACCAATTTGAGTTGGATGACTATGGGAATGCATCCCGATAATATGACCTTGGCTACTTAAGTTCTTAACATGCTCCTTGCTCATCCATAACTTTTTAGAAGCATCCTTTATTAAAAAATTTTTCTTATCCATGAAGGTATACATGGACTCCATATATTCATCAGGACTTAATATCTGATCTCTCGTAAATCGGAACTTTCTGTCACCATCTGTATAGAAGGGAAAGTGTGTTAGATAATTTGCCGGATTAAATTTAGCCAACTCCCTTGCAAATCTATCTGCAAATTGTGAATTTTCTAAGAAACCAAAAAACTGATCATAAAATTCTTCGATATTTGCAAACTGGGTAGTTCTAAAAAAGCGAAAAACTTCTAAATGTTCCACGGCTCCTTCAAGGACTGAGGAATAAACAAACCAAAAGGCAGTAATTTTGCGTTTTAACAAAACTTCATTGGCTATTTCGTATTGACATAAAAGGGCGTCGTCAAACGTTAGACAAATATCTTTATTCGCAAGTGACTGGTGCAAAAATTTTTCATACCACTCTTGAGCAGAAAGTACATTGTACTCCTCTGACAAAAAATCTAAAGCCTCATCAAACTCTTGACCACTAATGGCGCCTTGTCCCCGAGGGTGTTTTTCATTAAAAAAATGGTGAAACATTATTCCATGCGCAAACATAAAATTTTCCTGCTTTAGGTCGAAAACTTTATGTTAAATGTAGAATATTGTCATATCAAAAATGCACCCCTAAAGGCTCCTAGTCCAGCTTTGGGCCAATTTTTCTTAAGCGCCTCTCAGTCACCCTAAGAACCTCAAACTTACTCAAAATGAGTAGATGGCCCTAGGTATGTCTCGGAGATAAATAATCTCTTTTTTGCCATGTGCACCATTTCTAGCCGAGAGGTTTAAGAACTAAGAAAATCCAAAAGTGCTATTATATTTTCCGCAGTTCCTAAATTTGAAGACCCAACAGCGACTTCCCATGATTTGCAGATCCTAAACGACACGACTCCAAGGATGGACAATCGAAACCATTATAAATTCATTCATAAAATTCTTATCCTAGAAAAAACACTTTCACACCTTAAAAACACATCGCATTATCAGCATCCTTCAATGCTGGACATCTAATTCAGTTGATCATATAACTTTACCAATTTAGTGCTGCTATCTCAAAAATTGTAATTTTTATTGAATTAATTTTTTAACCTAAGATTGTTAAATCAAAACAGTTTGGAATGCCGCAACATGAACACTGAAACACTGACCGTACCATCATTTTTAAAGACCATGAATGAAAAGGCTCCCTTGCTTACCTTCAAGGTTGAAAAAAATTACTTAGCAAATCAGGAAGAGTTTAACTCTTTAGGCAATACGATGCTCTCATGGGCACAAACTTATCTTAAGGATGATTGTGCAAATACTTTAGTCGCTGGATACAAGTCTTTTGTCTCAGACGTAAATAGATCTCAAATGATGTATGAAAAGCAGGAACACTATCCCTCCTCTAATTACGCTGATGTAAAAAAAGAAGTATATGACAACGGTCAATTTATGTCCCTTTATCATTGGGGCGTGTATGTAACTACTTTTGCATGGGAACACCACCTAGAGCTACACACCTATTTCAAAAATGAATTTATTAATCGCATCAAAGATCAATCTAAAGTCGGACTAGATTTAGGTGCTGGCTCTGCCATCTGGAGCATGCTGACCGCAAATTTTTGCCCCAATATTTCAATACAAGCAGTTGACATCAGCGCGAAAACTGTTTCCCTTGCGCAAGAGTTTATCCTAGCAAATAATTTTAAAAACAAAATTAACATGATTGAACATGATGCCCTAACATATCAATCATCTACCAAATTTGACTTTGCTTTATCTTGCTTTCTCCTTGAACATTTGGAGCAACCGCAATTATTATTGGCAAACCTTAACGCAAATTTAAAGGAGCATGGGTATGCTTTTGTTACCGCAGCTCTAACAGCTTCAGAAGTTGATCATATTTTTGAAATAAAAAAAGAATCTGAAATAATTTGCATGGCCGAAAATGCGGGATTCAGAGTACTTTCAAGCCTTTCCACGAGCCCCAAAGATTTTCCACGAAAATTTAAATTTCTGCCTCGCTCAATGGGTATGGTGCTCCAAAAAAAAGCAAATAGTATTTGGTGACCGAAATGAACCCAGAAATTACATTTTACAATGCAAAGAAAGTCCTACACGACCAAATTGACAATGATCTTCCTAAAATAAAAATCACCATTTTAAGAAATATTATTATTGATCAGATGGAAGTATTTTTAAAATACTTTGGTAGTCAATCTGGTTTGTCCCTTCAAATCAATTTAGGTAACTTTGACAGTATTTTGCAAGACGCGACAGAAAATAGATCGATCATTAATTCTGATACGAACTTTATTATTATTTTTTACAATTTAAGAAGTGCCTTCAAGCAAGTTGAAACCTCATTTAATAGCTTAAAGAAGGAAACTCTTGATGACATCAAGTACACTATCTCAGATTTATTTCTGTCAACTGTTGAAAAAATTAATGCCAATTCTAATGCAACAATTTTAGTGCCTACATTTGAAAAGTTTTTTTATTCAACAAATGGAATTTATGATAATAGCTCACTCTCATTTGGACAGAACAATTTCATTAATGAATTAAATTTGATGCTTACGAATCAATTGTCCAAATATTCAAATTGCTTTTTAATTGATTTGGATCGAATCATATCCCGCAAGGGATGTGAATCATTCTACGATCAAGAGCGCCATTACACTTCAGCTGCTCCATTTTCACTCTTAGGTCAGCGTGAGCTTGCACTAGAATTCTCAAAATATGTATCGGCAACATTTGGTAAATCTAAAAAGGTCCTTGCCCTAGATTGTGATAATACTTTGTGGTCAGGAATTGTTGGGGAAGATGGAACCCAAGGCATTGCACTCGGGAATACTAATAAGGGCAAAATTTTTCAAGAATTTCAGCTTTTCATAAAAGATTTAATCCAAAAGGGAGTCATCGTTGCACTCTGTTCAAAGAACAATGAAAGTGATGTTTGGGAAGTATTTGAAAAAAATCCTAACATGATTTTAAGCAAGAATGATATCTCTTGCTGGAGAATTAATTGGCAAGATAAGGCCACAAACCTACGAGAAATTTCTAGTGAGCTAAAGATAGGATTGGATTCCTTTGTGTTCGTGGACGACTCTAGTATTGAATGTGAGCTTGTCAAACAAGAAATCCCTGAATGCATGACCATTCAGATAAATAAAGACTCTCCTATTAATATTGTGAATAACTTGAAACGATTGGGCATCTTCGACACTCTATTTATCAGCCAAGAAGATAAATTAAAAACTAGCATGTATCGCGCCAACAAAGTGCGAGAGAGTGAAAAAAATAATGCTTCAAATTTGGAAGACTTTCTTAAAAGTTTGAATATAGAAATAATCATCAAACGCTGCGATGAAAGTTCAAAATTACGAGTGGCCCAATTAACACAAAAAACCAACCAGTTTAATTTTACAACAAAAAGATATAGCCTTTCAGAGATTGAAACTTTTATGTCCTCCGACACAAAGCGCGTTCTTCAGGTGGCTGCAAGTGATAGGTTTGGTGAACTCGGCTTAATTGGCGTTGCCATAATAAACTTAGAAAATGACACTGCTCATATTGAAACATTCCTTTTGTCTTGCAGGGCCCTTGGAAGAAAAATTGAAGTCCGAATTATCGGCGAAATTATTGATTATTTAAAATCCCAAAACATTAAAACAGTATATGGCCACTATGTCCCTACCAATAAAAATAATCAAATTCAAAATTTCTATTCTGACTTAGGATTTATGGAAGCTTCAAAGGAGAATGAACAGTTCATTTTTAGGGCCGAGATTTCTAATTTTACTTACCCAATAAGCAAACAACTTCACTCTGTAGTTAATAACATTTAACAATAAGGTAATATAACATGGAAAAAAAACTTATTAAAATAGCATCAATCATCTTCGAGGTACCAGAATCACACATAAATCAGAACTCAAATCCCGCATCAATTGAATCATGGGACTCTATGAACCATATGAATTTTATTTTAGCATTAGAAGAAGAATTTAAAATAAAAATCCCTGATGAAATTGCCATCGATCTCCTAAGCATCGAGGCTATAGCTAATTTTCTGGAATCAAAGAATCATGACCACATTAGCAACTAAAAAATATTACTTGAAACCACTCTTATCTGAGGAAGTTAACTCTGATTATCTGGAGTGGATCAATAATCCAGAGCTGAATGCCTTCCTAGAAGCGAAGTACACTAATTGGACAATGGACCTACTAAAAAAATACGTAGAAAGTTTTAAGGGTGAAAAGTCTAAATATATATTTGCGATCTACACAGCTTTTGATCACAAGTATATCGGGAATGGCACGATTTATGACGTTAATCGAAATGTTGGAACATTTAACCTTGGGGTATTTATTGGTGACCGGAATTATTGGAGCAAAAAGGCTGGATTAGAAGCAACTTTCTTATTACTTAATTTTGGTTTTGATCATTTAAATATGAGGAAATTTTTTGGCGGAGCCTACGCAAATCAATTAGCAAGTAGATTTATCCTTAAGACTTTAGGAATGACTCAAGAAGCTACATTAAAAGAGAAATTTAAATTTGAAGATAAATTTGTTGACCAAGTCATTTACTCAATGACCCTCGAGCAGTGGAATAAAACTAAAACTCATTTCGCTGAGTCATCTTTTTTGCCTCCAAATAAATTAGCGAATAATGAAAAAAGTATTTAAATCAAAACCTAGGGGAACCTTATGACCATCTACTCGCCCAGAATGCAACGATTTGACCATTCATTAAATCAATCCGGCGCTACACCGAAAATATTAATAGTTTGTGCCCCACATTTGCGAGACATGTACAATGAACTTGGAAAGCTCGAACTAAATGCCGAGATATCATTTTGCAGTGACGACAAAGAAGAAATCAAAAAGATGATTCCAAATAAAAACGCATTGATCGCATGCCCACGCCATCTTTTTACAAATGAACTCATGGAATTAGCGCGTCCCAATCTAAAATGGGTTCATAATCCAGGAGCAGGTGTCGAGCACTTCATGTTTCCTGAATTCGTCAATAGCAATATAGTTTTTACAAATGGAAAAATAATTCAAGGCCCTGAATGTGCAGACCATGCCATGGCGCTCCTTCTTGCGCTGACAAGGGGATTACATTTTGTTTTAAGAAATGAACAAGCAACGAACAATACTAGGCCGATTGAACTCTTCGGAAAAACAGCGGTGGTAATCGGCGTTGGCGGAATCGGAATGCTTATTGCAGAACGTGCTTCTGCTTTTGGAATGAAAGTAATTGGTGTTGATGCTGACCTAATTCCAATGCTTAAAATGTTTAAATCAACCCATACATTCGATGAGCTTCCAAAAATTCTTCCCGAGGCTGATATTGTCTTTTGTTCAGCGCCATTAACTGGCGACTCTGAAAATATGATTTCGAATACAGAATTTAATTCCATGGTTAAGAGACCTATTTTTATTAATATCTCACGTGGTGGGGTTATAGATACAGATGCACTAGTCGCAGCACTTGCCGAGGGGAAACTATCGTCATGCGGATTAGATGTCACTAATCCCGAACCACTTCCCATCGATCACCCTTTGCGACAGATGAAAAACGTAATCATAACTCCACACATTGCGGGTCTTTCAGACTTTAACCGACAACGTAGCCTTGAGTTAATAAAGAAGAATATTATTCGTTTTACTCAAAATAAACCGCTTCTAAACATTGTTAATAAAAAGCTTGGCTTTTAAACTCTAGTCAAAAAAGGGATTTTGAATATGTCTGGATTATTATGTGACAAAAATGTAGTTGAATTTTATACAAAAAATCAGGAATTGGCGCTCCAAACAGGTGCTGATAAGCGCTTTCCCAATTTAAGCTTGGTTAGACTTGCTTCTCGTTATTTTGCCCAATCCTCTGGAAGGGTTTTGGACTATGGCTGTGGGGGCGGAGCTAATTTTATCTTTTTACTTGAAAAGGGTTTTGAGGTCCATGGTACGGACACTTCGAAATACTCAATTGAGATTATTAACAGGAAGCTTGACCGCGGAAATTATGATCGTAAAAATGCTCATTTAGCTGTCCTTGATTTGCAGTCTCAAAAGCTTCCCTATCCAGATAATTATTTCGATTTCATAGTTTGTGCTAGCGTATTGTCATTGCTATCAACCAAGGATCGCATTGATGAAGTATTAAAAGAGTTTCGTCGAGTTATTAAACCAAATGGAAAACTTTTTCTCGACATTAACGGCCCCAATAGCGAATTCGCAATTTTCTCAGAGAAAATTAATGAAGATACCTACATCTATCGGGGAAGAAACAAGAATGAAGATGCCATTCAAGTCATCTGTCCGCCGTCCAAGGAAGTCTTTATGGGGATGGTTTCAAAATTTTTTCAAGTTGATGAGATCGGAGTGACTGCACATCGTTTTTTTGAGTACGCAGAGGAGGAATTTATTGCATGCGCCAGAAAGATTTAAGTCAGGACCTCAATTCATTCCAACATATTTTCTGTGACAGCCAAGAACTACTTAATCAAGGCTTTTCACTTGGTCTCCCTAAAAACGTTTTAATAAAAACATCAGCCCCGTATCTGTTGAAAAACAAGGACCTAAACACTTACAATTTGGAAAATTTCTGGACACCTAACAAAGCCTTACAATTTCACCAGGAAACCGCAGACTATACTTCTGATATCTATAATTCTGTACTGTCCAATACCAATGACACCTCTCTCGCTCTAATTGCAGCACGCTTAGCGGTGAATTTTGAGAGAGTAATATACAAAACCGCATGCTTAACATCTAAAGATTTTCAAGTTCCTTGCCTCTTTTTAAAAATAGATACAAAGGAAGCGCAGCTAAATCCACCATGGGAGGAGCTTTATAAAGGAAACGAAAATTTAAAGGTCCTATACCTAACTGAGAACAATGGAAAAAAGAGCGAAGTACAAAACCGCACCAGTATTCTTGATCGTGCCATATTTGGCGGTGTTGACACTTTTATATATCGTATAGCACTTCACTTAAGTAATTTCGCCTCACTGCACTCATCCAAAAAAATTTTTCTAGTTTCCAAGGAAAATGAACTAATAATTGAAACAGCTAGTGAACTTTTTAAAAAGGGTGTATTAATTAAGGAATTACATCCTCAAAAAAAGTTCAGTAGAGCTAATCGACCACCATCGAACAATCAAGAAATATTAAATGCTGCAAGCAAGGCAGTAGAGAGGCGCATTGCCAATTGGGTTTGCCCAGATGCGCAGAGCAATTTATTGCGAATGTTTGAACAGAATCTTCAAAATTCAATGGATGAATTTTATTTTTATCGCCAAGAATATGATGAGATTATTCAAAAGTATAAAAATAATAATAAAATTATTGTTGCCTCGAATAGCCCTCATCGTCCTGAATCGATAGCGCTTTCTTATACTTGCAAGAAAAACGACGTCCCTTTTATCGGATTCCAACATGGCGTTACCCACGAGTTCTCTAAAGACTTTGATTTTCAAAGATCAATTTATGAAACAAATGTTTGTGATGAATTTATAACTTTTAATGATAAAATGTCCAAAATTGCTGAGAGCAATCTCTCCCACCGAGGCCATAGCAAGTCATTTGGTTTTTCAAAAAGACATTTCGTTGCCTCAAAACAAATTTCCTTAAGTAAATCTGACATTCCCATCGTTTATATCTCTTCTAATCTTTATGCTGGCAATATCAACTATGTAATTAACCACATAAATGATTTTGAAAAATATAAAGTTGAATATAGGGACTTGGAAGTCTTAAACACTTTGCCACATAAAGTTTGCTATAAACCGTATCTTACAGTAAACCGCCGATATTCAGATATTGATCCCATTTTAGAAGATTTATCGGTTTTTAAAAATGTTCATTTAAACCAGAAAAACATTGATATGAGATACCTAATTAAGGATTTCAAGATTTGCATAACAACTTTAGCTTCTAGTACATTCACTTGGCCCCTACTGGCCGGAAAACCTACCATCTTTATTAACAATCCTTATATAGCTTCACTTACAAATGAAGTTTACCCTTTAATGGAAGATGCGGTTTTCCTTTTTGACAGGTCTGACGTAGCCATGCATACCAAGCTTGCTAATTTCCTATCACAGGACATCCATGAAATTGAAAAATTATATCACGCAGAAAAAAAAATAAGAGCGCGAAAAAAACTTATTAACGAATTCTTTTCGAGACTAGATGGATCAGCAGGCAAAGAAATAAGTAGGCACTTAAATCAGAATTATTTTACCTAAGGTACCTGACTAATGAATATTAAATTGAAATCAAATGCCTTTGCCCTCAATTGGCTAATCATTTGTTAGGAAGTAATATTTTACTGGGATATTTTATATGATACCGATTAAACTTCTAATTACTTGTGTTGGTGGCGACCTATCGTGCCAAACAATTGCAATTATAAAGCAAGCTTCAAAACGCAAAGTAAGGGTCATTGGTGTAGATAACAATAAGTGTCCACAAGCAATTTCTTTCTGCGATGCATTTTACCCTGTGCCTCTTGGTAGTTCCCCTGATTATATAGCTGAAATTAAAAAAATATGTGTAAAAGAAGGAGTAGATCTCATTATTCCAACTTCAGATGAAGAAGCACTCTCACTAACAAATAGCCGTGATGTATTTGAGTCCATAAATACATCAATTGCGGCCATGGATTATGAGCTACTGAGTATTTTTTCAAACAAAATTAGAACATATGAAGTTTTAAAATCAAAAAACCTCCCCGTTGCTGATTTTAAAATCGCATGCAATGAGTCTGAATTGCAAACTGCAATTTCTTTTTTTGATAACCAGAAAATTGATTTTGTAATTAAACCTGCCATTTCAAGAGGAGGACGAGACGTTATTGTTGTCGAAAATAATAACTCCTCTCTCAGAGCCGTTAGCGGCGGCAGGGAAATTCATATGGGGGTTGCCGTATTTAAGAGTGAAATTTTACCCAATTTTAAGAGAAATTTTCCACTAATCGTCATGGAAAAACTCTATGGTCCAGTTCATGATATCGACATGTTAGCTTGGAAGGGCAGGCCCATATACGCCGTACCCAGAAAGCGTGTAGATAGCATTAATCCAAATGCTGGCCATACCCTCGTAAATGATCCGGCGCTTATTAAAATTGGCGAGGATATTATTAAAGTCTTCGTATTGTCCTGGCTTTACGACTGTGACATCATGTTCGATCGTAATGGTATGCCTAAAATTATAGAAATTAACCCAAGACAAAGTGGAAGCATTGCGGTGCTCGCCACTGCTGGTGTCCCTGTGTTTGAAGATTTGATTTCGCTATTTCTAAAAGATGAAGTAGAACCTGTGAAAGTTCCCTATGGAAAGAAAGTTATTCCATATAAAGCATTAGCCGTGGTGGAAAGTGAAAAAGAAAATTACAATTCTTGAAAAAATTCATAAAGATGGTGAAAACCTTCTCCGAAGACATTTCGATGTAAATGAGAAATTGGGTTTACAGGGTCAAGAATTAATTGATCAGATTCAAAATACTCCCATTATCATCGTTAAAAGTGTCACTCAAATTAATAAATACGTTCTTGAATCTTGCCCTAATCTAAAAATAATTGCTCGGGCCGGCACTGGCCTTGACAATATCAAGGTTGACCACGCCAATGCCCTAGGGAAGAAAGTTTTGTTTGTTCCGACAGGAAATACCGTATCCGCAGCAGAGTTTGCCATTACACAAATCCTAACCTTATGTAAGCGGGTTCCTGAAATTCTCAACAGCATTCAAAAGCAGGACTATCGTCGCCACCTTCTAGAAGGAAGAGAAATTAGAAGTCTCAATATAGGTATTTTTGGACTAGGGAATGTTGGTATTGAAGTTGCCAGAAGATTAAATGCTTTTGGCTGTAAAATATTTGCCTATGACCCATTTACATCTCATCGTGAAGAATTTGAAGAGATGAACGGTATATTTGTAAATGATATTAATGATTTTCTGCCACAGCTAGATGTTTTAAGCTTGCATCTATCCCTTAATGAAAAGACAAAGGGAATTATAAATAAAAATGTTTTCAAGTTGCTAAAAAAGGGTTGCATTCTGGTTAATACGGCGAGAGGTGGCGTAATTAATGACTCTGAGGTTTTGGAATACATTAATAACGGTACGATTACATCTTTTGCAACAGATGTATTATGTCCTGAACCTCCCTTCGATCTTGCTCCAGGGGAACATAACTTCACACATCCACTATTAGGGCACCCGAAAATTTTTGTAACTCCGCATATAGCTGCTTCAACTTTAGAAGCCCAGAGTTTGATCTCAATCGACTTAGCTAAACAAATTATAGAACACAGCAAGGATTTCTAAAGATGTTTTCTGAAAATCAAGTCGTATTAATTCTAGCAGCACATCCAGATGATGAAGTACTGGGATGCGGTGGAACCATAGCGAAGCTAAAACAAATGAACTGTATAGTTCATACTATCTTTCTTGCCGATGGTGAAACATCCAGACTCGATGCCAACGATGTAAATATCTCATCAAGAAAGCAATCTGCGATTAATGCAGCAGAAGTACTAGGCACAGAAAAGCCCATTTTTATAAACTATCCAGACAACCAATTGGACTCGATTCCTCGATTAAAAATTATCCAACAAGTTGAAAGCTTTACGAATAAAATAAATCCTAATCTCATTATTACCCACCATGGTGGTGACCTTAACATTGATCACCGAATTACCCATGAGGTAGCCCTCACAATTTCAAGACCAACACCTTGGAGCAAAACAAGTTCTGTTATATGTTTTGAAATACCATCAAGCACAGATTGGTCTTCATACCAATCCACACAGTTTAGCCCTCAGCTCTTTGTGGATATAAGCAAATTTACAACACAAAAAAACAATGCTTTAAAATGCTATGGCGAAGAATTGCGTGATTTTCCGCATAGTCGCTCAGTTAAATCGCTAGAAGCATTATCAGTGGTACGGGGCGCTCAATCAGGCTTAAATTGTGCTGAAGCATTTATGATTGTCAGGCACATCAATCGCTAATCATCTCAGAATTAATTGAATCATCTCTTTTTATGTTCTTAGTTGCTCGTTTTCCCATTGTAGATTCATAGTATTTTGGCTCTAGGCCCCGTCTGTCTGGATGAGGCCTTTTCACTCCAAGATTACTTGAATTAAATAAATCACCCTTCTGGATATCTTGCCTAGCTACAAGGCAGCGATAAAATTTGGCCCTATTTTTCTCAAGCTCACTGGATAAGTCCTTGGTACCTTTCCCCATTGCAATCTCAACATCTCTAATTTTTTCCACCATGACTTTAAATTCTGCAGGCTCTAGAGAAAGAGCATGATCAAAACTTTTCCTAGTCTTATCTAATGTGAAATGCTTTTCAACCATAACAGCACCAGCCGCAATACTGACAGCTGCTGCAAATGTTCCCTGACTGTGATCAGAAAAACCAATTGGAAGACCAAATCTATCCTCGAGAATTGAAATAGCTTTAAGATTTAACGTCTCAATTGGGGCAGGATAAACTGAGGTACATTGAAACAGTCCTATATTTTCACAACCGTTTCTTCGGGCAACCTCAACTGCCTCATCTAGCTCAGTTAGCGATGCCATTCCTGACGACATAAGAATACTTTTTTTTCTTTTCGCAATATAGGCGACAATCGGTAAGTGGGTTAGTAAGCCTGAACTAATTTTATAACCGTCAGGACGGAGTTCTTCCAACCAATCAATGGTTTTAAAATCACCAGCAGTTGTAAAAGGTATAACCCCCAAGCTCTTAGAGTATTCGAAAATATCGGACGTTTGCTTCTGGCTTAATTCTGATTTTTTGAATAGCTCATAACTCACAGATTCAGACACATAATTTTCATCTGCATTTATCGTTTGCAACTTTATTGCATCCGCACCAGCAATTGAGGCTTGTCTAACCATCTCCTTGCAGACGTCAAAAGATCCTTCATGATTAATACCTATTTCTGCAATAATAAATACTGGATTATTGTGCCCAATTTTTCGTTTGCCGAAGCTAATGTCAGAGACTGATGTTTTCATAGTTCCTCTTTTTAAGTTGCACTAAAATCGCGTCTAAAATCCGACGGGCCCCCTGTCCATCTAAGGCTGCCAAACTGTTACGACCTAATTCCTCTAAAATGTTCACATTATTAACAAACTCTTCTAATTTTTTATAAAGTTCTCCAAATGAAATTTTGTCGTAATGCCCGAGGTAGCAAACTGCTTTCTTATCGATAAGTCCCTTGATAATTCCCATTTGATTAGCCGCTGTTGAAATTACAATCGTCGGTAATCCGATACAACATCTCTCTAGCGCTGTGCCGCCACCAGCACCAATAGAAAAGTCAGCCCAACGCATAAGTTCATCCATATTTTGCCCATCAACAATCAATTCTGCTGATTCAAACGTACTTAATAATGCTTGAACTTCTTTATAGAAAAGGGCATTTTTCGCGAGAACTACCTTTACTTCTAATAGTGGCGAGAGCTTTTGCATTACCCCTAAAACAAAGGACGTAACGTTATTACAGTCTGCTCCACCAAAAGAAACTAAAACTCTTCTCTTTCTCTTGTAATATTCGAAATGCTTTTCCTGAACATCCACACGGTTAAAAAAGTCTGATCGAACAAGTGAGAAATCGAGACCATAAAGCCCAACGGCCATTCTTGGTATCAAGTTCTCATAACGTTTTCCAGGAAACATATCGTAGGACTGATCAATTAAAATATCGCAATCGTGCTGCCTATTTGCCAAATCATCAATTGCGACAATCACTTTGCAGGCTTTTCTGGCCTTCATTTCCCACGCTGAATTTACAAAATAATTATCAACAATCAAAACATCATAACTATCACTGAAGCCAACATTATCAATCCAGCCGTTGCCACAGCTTAACTCAGTCTCACTCTCCGATGGAATTTCATCGACAAGGACACCAATTTCTAAAAACTTGTTCCTAAAAACCCCTAGCTCTCCCGCACAAACAAGTCTCACTGTTGCGCCAATGCTAAGCATTTCTTTTGCAATTACCAAGCACCTTGCAACGTGGCCGTAGCCAGTCTTATTTGATGCGTCTGCCCTGATTAAAACTTTCATTATCTAGTTTGAAACAGAGGTTTCAACTCCTCACCTTCGTATAATTCTTGAACATTCTTCTCATCTACCGCTCTTTTCAAGAGCGGGAAAACTTCATCGTAGACGGAAAGCAATTTATTAATTTCAGTTTCTTTATGAGAAAAAGTCAGATTGTGTGTACCCAAAACCAAAAGCCCTCTTTTAAAACATTCCTGAAGATATAACGTTTTCAGTTGATGGGTTGTGTATCCCGCAAAAGGTTTAATATTTAAAAATGTCCAGCTAGGGTGCCCTGAAATATCAACAAAGCCTTCAATCCCATGCTTTGATATTAATCCCCTAACCTTAGAAAGTAGTCCCTCGCCCACCTGTGCCATGGTGTCTGTTACCTTGCATTTTTGCAGCTTCTTTAATGTGGCCAAGGAAGCCGACAAAGACAATGTTTCCCCTCCAAAGGTAGAACTAAAAAATATGTCCTCCATCAATTTCATAATATCTCTGCGACCAACTACTGCAGAAAGGGGATAACCATTCGCAATACCCTTTCCAAGCGTTGTTAAGTCGGGAGTTACTTTAAAATATTCTTGAGCTCCTCCTAATGCATACCTAAAACCTGTGATGGTTTCATCAAAAATTAATAAAGCTCCGTGCTCGTGCGCAATCTCTTTAACCTGCTCCAAGAATCCATCTTTTGGAAACTCCGTATTCATTGGTTCCAAAATTACAGCTGCAATTTTTCCTGGATTCTCAGCAAATATCTTTGTTAATGATCCAATATCGTTGTACTTGAATTTTACAGTCAGGGCCTTTACTGAACTAGGAACTCCCAAATCTCTTGTAGTAGAACCGATATACCAGTCATGCCAGCCGTGATAACCACAAACGGCAATCACTTCACGACCTGTAAAAGCACGCGCCAATCTTATTGCCCCAGAAGTTGCGTCAGACCCATTTTTCCCAAAACGCACCATTTCCGCGCTAGGTACTAATTCAATAATTTTTTCAGATAATTCAACTTCCAACTCTGTCGCTAAGCTAAACGTCACTCCATTTTCAAGTTGCTTCCGAACAGCTTCAGTCACATCCGGGTCACAATATCCGAGGTTGATCGAAGCCAAACCGTTCACATAGTCAACATACATATTATCATCGACATCCCAAATGTAAGCACCTTTGCCTTTGCTAGCAAAAAATGGCGCAGCCCCTCTTGGGAAGGCAGTTAAGCTTTTGCTAAACGTCTGACTCCCCAAAGGAACCGACTTCAATGATCTCTCTAATAACTTATTACTTTTGCTATAACGCTCTTGTTTCATTTATCATCCCTGTTATTTAAAATATTTAGAACCTTCATTTCTTTCAAACTTTTTATTCATCTTCGATAGATTAGGTTGTTCCTCTAAAAGTTTTAAGATGTCGTCAGTTTTAAAATCGCATTTCAAGTTATAAAATTTATCATAAATTATTTTTACAAATGCCATGTCCTCGGGCTCATCTACTGTCCATCGCAACTCAGAAAGATTAATTTCATTGGTAACATTAACAAGCTTAAAACAATCGGGATGATTTTTGATGTATGGAGTAACATGCTCCAGCTGATGTTTTGTCTGTGCTTTTTTTGCTGCCTCCTCAAGGCAACTGAACTTCATCACTTCGACATCGAGACCATCTGGATAAGTGGGTGTTAAGCAATTCGACGTATAATCCGCATCTGACTCCAAGTGAATTTCAATCACCTTATCTATAATGGTCCAATCGGTCAGAGGACAATCTGCAGTTAAGCGAACAACGTGCTTTGGCTTAAACTTCTTAGCAGCCTTATAAACACGTTCTAAGACGTTATCTAGACTTCCTCGGTAGCAATCAACCTCATTAGAGCTACACGCATCTCCAACTTTTATGTCGTCTTCATTTTCGCTTGTAGCGACTACAATCTTTTCAATGAGCTTGCTTCTCTTCACTCGATCAACTTGATGAATCAACATCGGCTTCCCACATATCTCATGTAATACCTTACCGGGAAGTCTTCGCGACGAGTACCGAGCTTGAATAACTGCGACAATCATTATTTATGTGCCCCTGTAATTTTCCATTTGGATGGGTTTATCAAATCTAAATCATTAGAATTTAAAAAAGAACAATTCCTATCATTCAAATCTTCTGACGAGGATATTCTAACAAGCTCATTTAATTGCTCTAAGTTATTGACGCCACAAACTACAACATCAATTTCACGACATGATAGCGCAAACTTTAAACACAGCTCAAGTGGACTCAAGTTTTGTTTTTCAACGTAGTCATAGTAAAGGCCCAGTTTATCATTGAATTGGGAAAAGTATGATGGCACCTCCCCCCTTTTTAACAATAGGAGTCCTTGCAAAAAAGCGCTGCGTGCAAAGATTGTCATCCTCTTTTTTTTCATCTCAGATAAAATATTCGAAGTAATAAATCTTTGATCCAGTATATTTACAGGACACTGAACTAAATCAAAGTCGTATCTCGAAATAATTATTCGCGCCTCATCTGGGTCATAAGTAGAAAATCCGATTCTTTCAACAAGTTTTTGCGCCCGTAAATTGACCAACTCTTGAAATATTTCTTCACCAAACGAACTCAGGATATCACGTGCATTGTGTAGCATAAGACCATGGACTCTATCTCTTTTTAAGTTTTTTAATGAATTTAAAAAGGTCTCCCGCACTCTATTTCTTGCATCAGTAGCACTAAGACAGTCTTTAAGTGCTGGCGTCTTTGTTATAACTTGAAAATCCTGGCTTTGTGGTAAATTTCCTAGGGCCTGTTCACTCTCCCCGTACCCTGCGGCTGTGTCTAAATATTTAATGGAATTTAGTTTTGCATAACTTAAAATATGTTGAATTTCTAATAGAGGCGTTTTGCCTAACTGGTTTGAAACACCATAATCAAGACCGAATTGTGCAGTTCCTATTCCAAGTCTCATACAATAACTCTTAGGCAAGAAGTTTTTTCAAAGTAGTAATAATATAGTCTTGTTCCACTTTTGTGAGGGTTGGATATAGAGGTATTGTAATTGCCCTCGAATAGTATTTTTCGGCCTTAGGAAAATCACCAACGCGAAATCCCTTTTCACGATAAAAAGGCTGAGTGTGTACTGGAATATAATGAACATTAACACCAATTCCCGCCTCTCTCAGAGCGGTGAAAAGTTCATCCCTAGAAATTTTTGATTTTTCTTTAACTTGGATCACAAATAAGTGCCAAGATGAAGAGTGAAGCTGTTCTTCTTGAGGCAAAATAATTGGCAACTCTCGCAAGGATTTTAGATAATAACTTGCAATCTCTCTTCTTCTATTAACGTAGTCATCTACACGCTTCAGCTGCGATACACCGAGTGCAGCTTGAATATCTGTCATACGGTAGTTAAAACCAAGTCGATGCTGCTCGTAGTACCAAGGACCTTGGTTTCTTTCCAACATAAGCCCAGCATCTCTCGTCATTCCATGGGAACGTAACATTTCAGCCATCTTATGTATGGCTTCATTATTTGTAGTAAGGACACCACCTTCACCAGTCGTGATAATTTTTACTGGATGCATACTAAATACACATGCATCTGAATATTCACAACTACCCACAAGTCGACCTTGGTAGCTAGCACCAATCGCATGTGATGCATCTTCTAGTATTTTAAATTTATATACGCTCCTAAGCTTAGCGAGCTCCCTCATATCGCAAGAGTAACCCGCAAAATGAACTGGAATAATTAAATCAGGCAACCTTCCCGCTCTCTTGGCTGACTCCAACTTCGAGGCTAACTTCTCCATCGAAATATTAAGAGTGTCCTCATCAATATCAATAAAATCGATATCTGCGCCACAATACAAAGCACAATTTGCTGAAGCTAAGAAAGTATTCGGTGTCGTCCAAACCAAGCTCTTAGGGCCAATTCCCAAAGCTAAACAACCAAGATGAAGAGCGGCAGTCGCGCTACTCACTACTAGGGAATTTCCCACATTTAAGTAATTTTTAAATGCATTTTCAAGTTCAGGAACCTTTGAACCTTGAGTTAAGAAGTCAGAACGTAAAACCTCAATTACGGATTCAATATCCTCATTGAGTATTTCTTGACGCCCATAAGGGATCATAGTCTTACAACCTGCTCATTCAAATTTTTAATTTCATTAACTGTTAGAAAATGGGGGTTCGTACCTGAGTTGTATTCAAAACCTTGCTGAACCGGATATCCCACCTCGCCAAGCATATTTACTGAATAATTGCTCGTCTTTGAGTAAAAATGGATTGCAGGTTGTATTACAAAATGATCATTGAATTCAAGAGTTAAATGTGAAGCATCTGCAGGGCACATTGTTTCATGCAACTTCTCTCCAGACCTAATTCCTACAATTTTAATTTTTGAACCTGGGGCCATCGCCTCAACTAAATCAGGAATTCTAATAGAAGGAATTTTAGGAATAAATAACTCTCCACCATGCATTCTTTGAAAATTTTGAAAAACAAAATCAACTCCTTGCTGAAGTGTTATCCAAAACCTCGTCATTTCCATATGGGTGACTGGTAGCTCTTGAGTACCTTCATTTAACAACTTCTGAAAATAAGGAACAACAGAACCTCTAGATCCAACAACATTTCCATATCTGACTACTCCAAATCGAGTGCGGCCCTTACCCACAATATTATTTGCCGCAGTAAAAAGCTTATCTGAAACTAACTTCGTAGCACCATAAAGATTTATAGGGCTTGAAGCTTTATCTGTTGATAATGCAATTACCTTTTCAACGTTATTTTCAATGGCTGCCTGTATAACTGCTTCCGCACCATGAACGTTAGTCTTTACGCATTCAATCGGGTTATACTCTGCAATATCGACGTGCTTTAAGGCAGCTGCATGAATGACAAAATTTATTCCTCTCATTGCAGTTGAAAGGCGTTCTTTGTCACGTACATCGCCAATAAAATATCTCATTATGGCAGTATTTCCAATTTCCTGATTCATTTCGTATTGCTTCAGTTCATCACGCGAGTAAATTACAATCCTTGAAGGGCTCCACCGAGAAAGTAGAGTCTTTACAAACATCTTCCCAAAAGAACCAGTTCCGCCAGTAATGAGGATTTCTTTTCCATTAAACATTTTGCCCTTCCATTTCTAAACTAGGTTTCGCTGAAAAATATAAATCAAATAAGCGATCAGCATTTTGAAACCACGATTCCCTATTGATTTTTAACATGCTGCACGCAACATCTCCCAAGGGAGATTTTTCATGATACAATTCTTTATCAAGAATCATGCCTATTTTTCTATGAAAATTTATACTTCTTTTATTTGAAACAATGACTTCAGCATGCAGCTCCCTTACTTTTTCAACCTCAAATAACTCTCTGAGTCCAATTAGGCCCATTTTTACACCAAGGCCTCGATTTAAATCTGGATTTCCAAGATAACAGCTCCAGCCCCAACTATCCAATTCTAAGTTAAGCAAGGAGCAATAAAATACTCCGGCAACGACTCCATTTACTAGAAATACCCAGCACTTGCGATGATCTCCCAAATCATTGAACCAGCTGATATGCTCTTTCCAGCTGATGATTTCCTGGTGAAACATATTTAAACGCACAGAGTCGCTATTGCGCCAAATCAAGACTTGCTCTAGATCTTCTCTTTTTATTTTACGGCAACTAAAGTTAAAACCATCAAGTACCTTATCCTTGTAAATTTTTAAAATAAATTTTTCATTATTATGATAGAAATGAGCTGGATACCGATCGTTATCACAAGTTCTAAGCAAATTAAATTGTTCTATAATACTCTTGTTTAAATCAACTAAACTATCAGAGGGCCTTCTCCTCTTGTAGTAAGTAGGCTCCCCTTCCTGAATACGCCCTGTAATTACTCCATTCATTTGAACATATTTCATGCAAAGCTTAATAGTCAGATTACCTTGCCCTTCTCTTAATTCATCTATTAATTCATTCCCATTTAATTTTAAGGTTTCCTGAAGATAAATGGGACCAGAATCCATGTACTCTTCTGCTTCAAATAGGGAAACTGGAATACACTTAGCACCCTCCAAAACTTGCCAAGTTAAAGGTGACCATCCTCTGCCTTTTGGTAAGAAACTTTCATGAACAATAAGGTTGTGGCGATTTTTGTTTTTAATTTCCCTTATCAACTTTTTTTCGCAACCAAGTAAAAACAAAAAGTCGCCCTGCTCTATGTCCTCATGGCGAAATCTTAGACTAGAATAATGCCCCGACTCCAATAGGTTGTTGTTTAACCTTCTAGCGTAAGGAATAATCCAACTACTAATATTGTCTACGAGGATTTGAATCTTCAAAAATAAACCTCACCTTCACCTAACTATAGATACACATTTGAAATTTGCCAGAAACTCAAAGAGACAAAATAGAATGATCCTTTTCAGAAATTTCCTTTCTTCGATCAGTCAATGCTTGGAGTGATTTGATTTGGTGGCTGACAATCTCAGATCCTTTCTGACCATTATAATTAACAGGAACTCCAAGCCCATTATTGCCCAAGTTGGTGATTGGAAAAACATCTTCCTTAGCCTTGTAAAGGCAATTATGACAAAGGGTACCTTTAAGATCCAAGCTCTGATGGCGTTTCCTCATTTCTTGTATTACTTGGTTATTCCAAGTGCTTTCTAGAGATTCCTTATTAAAATCGGCGTATGAAAGGACGTCCTCATAATCAACGCAGCATAAAGTAAGATAACCTTCCCAAGTCAAATGGACGCGATTCCAAAGCATCCCACAAGGTTTTACTTCTTCCTTATAAACCTGAACATTATCCATACCACCAATTTCTTCAAGTTGCTCCCGACTCTGACCAGCTTGTGGCCCTACATCAAAAAAAACTAGCTCATCGACAAGATCCATCAAAGTCCTTTTTAGAACCTCTTTCTCTTCTCTGACAAACTTAGTAACTACACACACTGCCAAGATTTTTAAATCTAACTGCTTTTCTTTTCTGTAGTTCGCGATAAAGCGAAGATTATCCAATACTTTTTCAAAATCATCCTTGCCATGAATGCCTTTGTAGGTTTCTCTCGTGCCACCATTGATAGAAAACTTTATACTTGAAAGACCTGCATCAATAACGGCCTTACTACGGTCTGGTGTTGCCAAGGCACCATTCGTTGTTAAGTAAATGTACTTAACTCCTGCATTTTTTGCTATACTAACAAACTCATCTAAATTCTTTGAAACGAATGGCTCTCCAGTTGTATAAAGGCCCAAATCTGTTAGACCTAAAGGCACAGCTTCATTTACAAATCTTTTATAGGTCTCAATATTTAAGAAACCTTTTTTTCTTACCATTCTAGGATTTGTGCAAAAAATGCATGAATGATTGCAAAAATTAGATAATTCAACCATGGCGTTTTTGGGAAACGGTGCAATTAGCTTAGTTGAATCAAATGAATTGTATTGTGCTTTTACTCGCTCAAAGAGTAGTGAAGATTCAGCTTTTTTAATTATTTCTGTTGCCATAAATTCAAACGCTATCACACGGTTATTTTATTATCAAGAATCTAAACTTCAGCAATTTTAAGCTTACTACCAGATAAAATGTACTTTGTGCTTGTATTTGGACAAATGTATTCGCCGCTACCTTCAATTGGAAGTGGAATTTTTTCTCCAAAGGCAGACATCCACCCAACTTGCCTAGCAGGGACACCAACCATTAAGGCAAACTCTTTGACTTCACCTTTTACTAATGCTCCCGCACCAATGAAGCAATACCTTCCGAGCTCAGAGCCACACACAATCGTTGCGTTTGCGCCTATTGTTGCCCCGCGCCTCACGATAGTGTTCTGATATTCATTTTTACGCGACACTGCACTGCGCGGATTATTCACATTAGTAAAGACCATACTTGGCCCACAAAAAACTTCGTCCTCTAAGTAAACATTATCGTATACTGAAACATTATTCTGAATTTTAACATTGCTTCCAATGACAACTTTGTTACCAATGAAAACGTTTTGGCCAATAGAACATTCAGAGCCAACCACCGCCCCACCGCAGATATGACTCCAATGCCAAATTTTAGTATTGTCTCCAATTTTGGCGCCATCATCCACGATCGAAGTTTCATGCACTTGATATTTCATAGTCTAACCCATCTGGCTTGCTTTGAATTGCGATAATAGGGTATAAGATTTAGGAAATAAAGGAGCTCTATGAAAAATTTTGCACTAATTGGCGCTGCTGGTTATATAGCTCCGAGACATTTCCAAGCCATAAAGGAAACAGGAAATAAACTTGTAGCGGTAACCGATCCCCACGACTCGGTTGGCATCTTAGATAGGTATTTTAGGGATGTTAGCTACTTTAAGGAATTCGAAAGATTTGAAAGACATATTGAAAAGCTAAGGCACAATAACTCTGCTGATAAAATTGATTATGTAAGTATATGTTCGCCTAATTATCTACACGACTCCCATATCAGATTTGGACTTCGTTCTGATGCGAATGTGATATGTGAAAAACCTATCGTTATTAATTCGTGGAACTTAAGGCCATTAATGGAACTAGAACAAAAATGTGGCAGAAAAGTTTACACCGTCTTACAACTGAGGCTTCATCCTGCCATTCAAGAACTCCGAAAGGAATTTCTGACATCTCCAAAATTCCATCAAATCAACTTAGAATACATTACTTCTCGAGGTCCTTGGTACCAATACTCATGGAAGGGCGATGAGCAAAAATCTGGAGGATTACTAATTAATATTGGTGTCCATTTTTTTGATATGCTTTGCTGGATTTTTGGCAAGCCGGTAAAATCCCAAATTAAAATAAAACAAGATCAAACCATTTCTGGAACACTCGTTTTAGAGAGAGCAGAAATAAATTGGTTTCTTTCTTCAGAATATTCAAATCTTCCAAAAGAAGTTAAAGCAAATGGCCAGACGACCTACAGAAGCCTAAAAATAGATGGGAAGGAATTTAATTTTTCAGAAGGTTTCACAGACCTCCACAAAATAGTCTATCAAGATATATTAAACGGTGGAGGATTCGGAATTGAAGAATCCTTTTTAGGAATTGAAACAGTAAATATTATAAAGAAATCTATGTGACTCCCATGAAATTTTTATTTGTCGTAAACACTCCAGATTTTTTCCTATCTCATAGACTTAATATTGCTCTCGAATTAAAAAAGCAGGGACACTCTGTTTCCCTAGCTTCGGTAAATAACGACAAGATGGAAATAGTCCGCACACATGGGATCACGACATATCCAGTCCCATTTTATGATAAGAAAAGTCTCAACATATTCAAAGAACTATATACCCTTTTTTATTTAACATATTTATATTTAAAAATAAGACCAGATATTGTTCACCATGTAACTATTCGCCCAATTTTGTATGGCTCATTCGCCTCTAGAGTGGCCCACCTACCACTTACGGTAAATGCCATCAGTGGATTAGGACATGTTTTCATTAATCAGTCTTTTAAAACCAAAATTGTCCGTTTTGGTGTTATTTCTGCCTACCGCGCTTTATTAAATAGAAACAATGTTCGACAAATTTTTCAAAATGAAGATGATTTAAATTTCTTTATAAACAATAAAATGACAGTGCCTAAAAACAGCTTTTTAATTAAAGGTGCGGGCGTTTGCATGAACGCTTTTAACCCCAAAAAGGCTACGGTGTCTGTAAAAGAAAACCTCAAAGTAATCCTCCCAGGTCGAATGCTATGGGAAAAGGGAGTTGGGGAGTTTGTAACTGCGGCAAAAATTTTAAAAAATAAGAATGTTATTGCTGATTTTATTTTAGTTGGAGGCCAGGATGCTAAAAATCCTTCAAGCATCCCTGACCAATATTTAAGTGAATGTGAAAAATTCGGGGTGAAATGGATTGGTCATCAATCAGACATGATTAAAATCTTTCAGCATGCAGACATTGTTTGTCTACCGTCATACAGAGAGGGATTACCTAAGGCCCTTGTCGAAGCTGCTGCTTCTGGTTGCCCTATAGTTACAACTGATGTTCCTGGTTGTAGAGAAGTTGTAAGAGATGGTCTAAATGGGTACTTGGTTCCACCCAAAAATGCGACTGAACTTTCAAATGCGATCGAAAAGCTAATATCAGATGAAGATCTCCGAAACAAAATGGGCCAAAACGGAAGAAACTTTGTCCAAAATGAATTTTCAACCGACTCAGTTGTGAAAAAAACGATTGAGGTTTACCAAACTCAGATTAATTAAAAATTAAATTCTTAATTGCTCTTAGTATTGTTAAGTATTCCATACAAAAGAATAAAGACATTAAAACAGGCCAAGATCCTAGCGAAAGTTTAAGCCAACCTAAAAAATTATCTCCCTTCTTCAAATCTTTCCACTGGCTAAAGGAAATGGACCAATAAATCGTTAAGATGGGCAACAGATGATGCATAAATCTTAGGTCGTAATCGTTATAAGTTATAGTGACCATAAACATTTGTGCAATAATCATTCCAAAGGAAAAAAACTTAAATTGATAGCCGAGCTTTTCCGAAGTAAATCCCCTATAGGAAGCAAAAAAAGTTGGCACCCACGCTAAAAGGGTTATAAATTGATATTTAAATGCTTGGATTGGCAGTGTTAAGGTTAAAAAATAATACAATTTCAAAAACGACAGTTTCAAAAAAAATATTGGATTCTTAATAGCAAAAATTAATAAATTCATTAACTCGCTTGAATACTGAGGTACAAAACCATCTTCAGGGAATTTTAAAGAGCCTTCGGAAAAACCCCACACTATCTGCCCTTTTAGAAAAATACTCAAAACCTGAATCCCACTAAATTTCTTCTCTACAAATTGTAAAATTGCAGGAGTTAAAAGAAGAAAGGTGGCCATCCCTGCTATAATTAATTTCTTGTTTTTTTTGGCAACTATTTTATAAAGAAAAAATCCACCAAGGCCTGACACCAAAATTATACCATTTGGCCGAAGAGTTAACGTAAAAAGAGCAAGGAATATAGTAATAATTTTTGCGAGCCTGCCTGTTGTACAAAACAGGAAGTATAACAATATCGTTATAGACGAAATAAATAGTGAATCAGTCAAAACATATAAATTCCACTTGCAGACTGCTGGAAAAAGACAAAAGGTCAGAACGCCAAAAAATCCAGACATTTCACATTTCGAATAATAAAATATCGTCCGATATAAGCTAACTACTGCAAAAATACTAAAAAATAATTGGATAAAAATTACCCACTCTGGCCTTAGGGTCATCACCTCTAAGATCGCTAAGATCCAAACATAAGAAAAATAATCTGCGACACCAGAATTACGAATATTGCCATTTAGAAAAGAGGTAGCCCCTTTGATAAATCCCTGAGAATCACCCCCCATAGAAATACCATAATACAAGTAATAGGAAATCTGACAAAGGGCCCAAATAAAGAGACATATCCAAATTGGATATTTTTTTACACTTGCAACGACGCGTTCTTTAGCTGCTGATCCAACAAAATGCATACGATTTTCCTAACTCAATTGAATTATTTTTTTGCAATAACAATATCTACAAAAGATCCAAATTCAGGAGATATTTTCAATATAATTTTATCAAGAAGCTCTACTGCTTTTAGCAACTTGTTCCCCAAAATTAAATTCCAATTTTTTAATCCACCTGATAACCAATACATTAATGGCGTATGAATACGATAAGACTCTATTTTTAAATGTGGATAGGCTGATTCAAATTTATTCAAGTCTCTAATAAATACAATCCAAGCCAAAGCACCGTTCGCATCCAACAAGGGATTTCTAGATTGAAAATTCCAATCCGTCGCAGTGTCATCAAAGTTTTCTTTATGAAGATATTTATAAATATACTTTGAAAATAGGCCAGGATGTTGATCCACTATACAAATCCGTCCACCAGGAACAAGACAGCGCTGTGCTTCACTTAAAAAGTCTTGCACTCTAGGAATGTGATGAAATACGTTGATCATTCCAATAAATCGGATTGAATTCTCTTCATACGGCATTGAGGTCGCATCTACAATTTGATCCAATCCTGGGTAAGGTATAACATCTGTCGTTAATATTTCAGGGATTGATTGTTTTACAAAACCTAAACCAGCACCCAGCTCAATGGCCAAACCTGCTTTTGGGGTCTTATCAAGACACTCAAAATATACATTGTAGCATTTATTATAGAAATTATTTAAGCCTGTTTTTGTTAGGATCTTTTTTTGTATTAAACTTGAATTGCTAATTTCATTTATAAACTGTTCAGACATAACTTATCTTAACGGACCTTTATAAGCCCTACCAAAGACATCTTTAACAACATCGCGCCATGATAGAAACGACGAATATTTGTTGACCCATATGTTCTGGCCAGATATCTCACTGGAACGTTGACAATTCCTAGTCCAAGAATTGATGCAGGGAAAAGCAACTCGAAATCTCCAAATGGATCAAAGTCACCAAAATCATTCCGCCAATTGACAATTTTTTTATAGTCATGCTGAGAAAGTAACTTCGTACCACATAGGGAATCACTTAAATTCGCTTGCAATACATAACTAAGTGACTTTGCAAAAAAGATGTTGCCCAACTTATTAAGAAAACGCATGGCCTCGCCTTCCATCTCATATAGCAATCGACTCCCATTAACAAAGTCTGCAGTCCCATTTGAATAACAATTTAAATAGCGACTAAGTAATTCAGGAGGCATTGTTAAGTCTGCATCAAGAATAGTTAAAACATCACCAGATGATTTAGAAAATCCCAGACGGACGGCATCGTTTTTTCCCTTCCCAGACTGTCTAAAACTTAAAAGCTTAAATCGATCTGAATATAAGGGAATCACCCTTTGAATTTCTTCCCATGTTCCGTCATTACTATGACCTTCTACGAAAATAACTTCAGTAAATTTTGAACCAAGGTCCGGTAGGCGTTTTAAAGCGTTTTCAATATTACCCCTTTCATTCCTTGCGGGTATCACAATCGAAATAGATGGAGCTGTGAGCTCCTTTTTTATAGGCCTTAAAACTATAATAGATACCAAACTCAACAAATTTAGGATTGGTGTCAACGACAATACTTTATTGATTACACTACCCAATCCAAACAACTCAAACGGGAAATAACAAGTTTGCCTCTCTCTAACAATTTCAAAGTTAGTGGCCTTAACAAGATCGTTTAAATCACTCATCTTCAAAAAGGTTGATGGTACAGGCCCCCTTCGCAATCCTGCAAAATTGAGGAAATTATAGAAGCCTCTCAGATAAGGGTTGTAACAAATGCTTATGATTCGAGTGTGACGATTTGATTTTAAATGAATTTCATCTAGAAGCTTATGTAAATCAAAACTATAATTAAATACACCATCGAAAATAATTGCATGCGTTGAGTTTTTAAGATTAGATTGGTCTTCAATTTTTGAAGCACTTTGAAGCTCTGTTTTATTTGGACAATCGATAAGTGAATGAAAGTCTAAATTGTTAGACTTGAAAGCATGAATATAGCTACCCGAGTCTGCATACCGAGAAATTTTAGAAATCTCTTCCGCAATCAACTTCTTTGAAAATTTCTTAAAAAATTTCTCTATTCCACTTTCTTGAACTTTGCTTCCTAGCACTGATTCGTTGGTTATCATTGACTAATACCTCTTTAATTTTTATCGGTGTTGAACATAGCTTAAATTGCATACTGAATCAATTGTGTCCGCAGCGACCAATGCGATGCGCTACCAATATTTAAAATTGCATCAAGGAAGCCGAAAGAGTATCCTTCAGACGATTTGGATTTATTGCCTTTTTTAGTAAACAACGCGATGCTTTTTAACTCTATTGAATTTATTTTTCTATTTCTTCCAGTAGCCCTTTTGCTCTTTTTTGCCTTAATTCGCTTTAAATTTCACAAACTGGGTCTCGTCAGCTTGCTGATATCATCTCTCTACTTTTATGGTTACTGGAATTTCAAATTTCTTACTCTAATTGTAGGTTCAATACTATTTAATTATTCAATTGGAATGTTCTTTTTAAAAAGACCAAAAAGTTTATTCCTTCTTCTTTTTGGATTGGCAGTTAATATATCGCTATTGGTCTATTATAAATATTCTAATTTTTTTATAGAAAACATTAATATAATTTTTGGTTTCTCTATACCGACACTCGATCTAATTCTTCCCTTGGGTATAAGTTTTTTTACATTTCAGCAAATTGCATATTTGGTTGATACTTATAAGAGCAACTGTACCGAAAAAGATCCAATAAAATATGCAATATTTGTCTCATTATATCCTCAGTTAATCGCTGGCCCAATCCTTCATCATGAAGAAATTTTAAGCCAACTAATAGGTGGAAATAAAAATGGCATTTTTAGGGAATGCTTTGGACTTATTTTTACCTTCTTAATCGGTGGCATATGGCATGGTGCCGGATGGAATTTTATCATTTGGGGGATTGGTCATGGCCTTCTCCTTGTTTCAACTCGTTTAATACGTTTTCTCCATCCTTCGCTAAAATTTCCTAAGCCTATTTCTATTTTTACTACCTTCTTAGCAGTCAATTTACTCTGGGTTTTTTTCAGGGCAAAAGACACTAGTCAAGCGTTAGTAATTATCCATAAAATGTTTAGCACCCCGGACACTCTTTCAATGCAGCACCTAACTTTTTTAATTTGTATTGTTATCGCCACAATAATTTGCTTCACTCAAAAAAACTCATTTGAACTATATGGATATGATCACCAAATTAAGCCACCTAAATTTGTATTAGCAATATTTTTATTTTCCATAGCTGTAGTAATTCTTTCAATAAGGAAGGCAAGTGAATTCCTTTATTTCCAATTTTAAAAATAAAAAAACCTTGGTTTTTTTAGCCGCAGTTTTACTGCTACAGATTTTAATTGAATTTATCCTTGTTCAATATGTAAGTAGAAAAACCAGTCAAAAAACTTTTGTCGAAGACAAAAACTCAAAAAAAATCCACCTACAACTTCAGGGAGATAAAACCTTTGATTATATTTTCGTTGGCTCATCAAAAACAATCTTTCACATTTCAACTGAGTATTTTAAAGAAAAAAAACTACATACATACAATTTTGGTATATCTGGAGTTGACTTAAGCGACTTCCCATCGATTATTGATGTGGCCCTCCGCCAGAAGCCAAAAGCAATCGTTCTGAGCCTGACCCTTGACCAACTATCAAAAGACGACAAATTTAATTACAAAAACTCAAACTGGCAGGATCTTGGTTTTTTTATTAAATCGGAGCAACCTATCTCTGAAATTTTAAGAATGGCAAAATCGTGCATAAAAAATTCATTTAGCTTGCTAAGATATTCTGAAATTATTTATATCAGGATTAGGGATCTTCTTAATTCGATTAGCGAAAAAATGGCCTCTGACCATTTAATTTCAAAACAAAATCCTGAAGTAAACCTTATTTCAGAAATTGGAAATGCCTCAAACCATTCAATATATGGTTGCAATATTTTTTCAATAGAAAAACCAAGCAATTTGAAAACGATCTATAAATGCTCTAATGGTGATGGATCAATCTGGGGCACATTACCAATTCCGATTCAAAGAAAGGAATCACCAGAACTAGATATTAGCAATGAAAATGTCTCACTACTGAACAGTCTAATAGAGAAAATCACACAAAATGGCGTAGCTGTCTTTATTGTTTTTGAACCAATGCTGACCGTTAAGACCTCTGACACAGCCCCGATATTAAAGCTTATCGAAAACAAAGCACAGGTCATCAACCTTTCAAATTTTTACTTACCACCCAATTATATTGCCGATTCTGCACATTTTAATGAGAGGGGAAGATTGGAGTATTCATCAGCTCTGTTTAATAAATTAAGTGAAATTTCCAAGGCTGGGCCATGAAAAAGGTCATTTTAATTTTTACTCTTACTTTAATTATAATTGTTACTCTCATGTCTTTAGATCAATCTATTGTCTTTTATACATCTAATTGTCCAGAGGGCGGCGAGCCACCAAATTATTCTTTAGCTTCTTGGGAGTGTCCAAAGGGAGGATATCCGAGAAATACAATTATAGCTGGACCATATATTCAAAAAATTTCGAGCGATGCTGTAACTATTAGAATCGAGGGCAAATTTAAGCAACAACCTTTTTTAACACTATACAATCGATATGGTGTCTCGATGCACAGATTTAATCTCTTAAAATATCAATCTATTGCAGATTCAAAAGTGGGGCTATTTGAAGCAGAGATCAAAAACCTCAAGGAGAATACCAATTATTACTATAAGGTAAGACATAAATTTAGAGGTAGTAAAAACTACTCATTTAGGACCTTGTATAAAAATGAACATTCTTTTGCATTTATTTCCATGAGTGATGCCCAGAGAGGTAAAGAAATTACCACTCTTGCAATAAGAAATAGCGTCATGAAATATGCTATTGAAAACTACCATGAAGAAGACTCTTACCCACTAAGTTTCATGTTATTTACTGGAGACTTGGTACAAAATGGAAATCATTATCAGGGATGGAACGAAGAATTTTTCTACCCACTTGAGCCTATTCTATCGAAAATAGCCGTCTACCCCGCGATAGGCAATCATGAATACAACAGTCAAAGTTATTATAATTATTTTGGAGATAATAAGAATTTAAACCATCCGTGGTATCTTTTTGATTATCAAAATACTAGGTTTATTACTCTAAACTCTGATCATGCTAAGGACGAAGAGACTCAATTGAGCTGGCTAGAAAAGGCCTTAAGCGAGTTTGAAGTGAAGCCAAGTTTGGATTTCTTGATTGTTCAAGCACATCATCCAGCAGAGTCAGAATTAGCGGTTGAGGAGACTACAACATTTTCAAAAAAAGCATTTAATATTCTTAAAGATTACTCTGTTAGGACAAACAAGCATATTATTTTTCTTACTGGCCACGTACATGGATATTCTCGAGGCCATGAACAACACTCAAACCTAACTACAATAAATAATGCTGCCATTGGCGCTAATCTTGTCAAATGGGGCCGTTTTAAGAACAAAGATATGGCCAATATTCTTATTTCGAAAAGTGAATTTGGATGGGGAATATTTCAAATTGAAGTAGGGAAAAATCCAGCCCTCCACTTCAAAAGATATAGCTTTGGCAATTCAGCAGAGCCAAAAGATCAAGGTGTTGTAGACATGATTTCCTTAAATAAAAACAACTCCCCTCCAATCTCTCCTACGTTAACAAGATCTTTTCTGCAAAATGGTGATGAAATTATTAAAGGTAGCCCCTTTGAAGATACAACTAATGATAAGCATCTCTCTACTGAATGGGAGATAGGCATTGGCCAAGATATGAGGTAAATTATTTGGACGAATTACAAAAATGCCTACAATGAATATCAGGGCACCAGAGAAGATTTTATCGAAACCTTAACAATTCTCAATTTAAAGGAAATCCCTAAAAAAATCAAAGTGAGAGGTCTCTTTGTAAAAGCTAGATATCGCGACTCATCACTCGGCTTCTCCGAATGGAGTCAATCGTTAAAAATTTAATCCGATTAATTGGGATTCATTTGGTCAAATGCCCTATTTAAGCAATTTTCCCAAATAAATTCATTCGATATAGGTCCAAAATTTCCATTTAACCTAAAATCTCTTTTAATATTTTTACCAATGATTGATGAAAGGCTTTGCTTTTCCAAATCTACTAAATCACCTAAAGGATAATTTGCGATGACTTCAGGGAGGCCACCAACGTTGTTCACGACAACCAAGCGCTCACAGGCCATGCATTCAAGCACGGCGACGCCGAAGCTCTCTGAGCGCGAAGGAAACACTGCGACATCTAGTTTGTTGATCCAGTTGGGGATTTCTGAGCGAGGAATATTTTCGGCAATGGTGAGGTCTGAATACACACCTAAATCTTTGGCCTGTTGAATATATTTTTCTTTTTGCGAACCACTTCCAATGAGTAAAAGACGAAATTTTTGATGGGGAAGTACCTTTTTTAATTCAGCATAAGCATCAATCAAGCGATCAATTCCGTAAATATCTTCAAGTGATTTAATGGTACCAATGGTGATAACTTGCTCAGAGAAAATGGGACGCGTAGACTTGAATTGGTTGGTATCAACGCCAAATGGGATCACTTGAATATCCCAGTCGCCGTATTGGAGAGCTTCATTTTTCATAGCATGACTGGTTGAAAATATTTTATCGGCGCGAAAGAGGACCCATTGAAAAATAAATTTCTGAAGCAAGCCTTGCTTGGGAAATAAATAAACGTCCGAGCCCCAGATTGACACATAAAATGGTTTAAAAAAAGTAAGGGCCGCTAGAAAACCATAGCTTGAGGCGTAATAAGCATGAACGATGTCTGGTTTAAATTTTTTTATAAATTTTTTTAAGGCAGGCAGAGCCTTGAGATACGTTGCCTTGCTGAAATCTCCATCGCGCGCATGAAACAGTTTATTGTCCTGAAAAAATGTTTCAATTTGAATTTGGGGGTAATCCTTATAATCCTCAGGATTGGGTTCTTTAAGGGTAAAAATACCAATCTCAATTCCCTTGCTGGCCAGGCCATGGGCCCAGCGCCTAGTGTGAATGCTGCTCGCATCGGCGACAATTAAAAGTTTCATAGCTTGGAATTCTAAAGTGCTTAAACTTTATTCACAATAGATACTCTATTTCAAATGAGAAAAACTTTATATTCCAAGTCTCATTTCATAACAAAATTTAATCAAAGCCTATTATTTTACCAGCTACATCATTTGGGGATTAATCCTGAACAATTTAAAACAGGAGAAATTCGTCTCTTAAAATATAGTGTTTTCATGTGGTTAGACAACCAGAAATCACTCTTATGTGTCCAGCGAGAAACATTGCATTTTACACTTATAGGTGTAAAATAGAGGAAGTCAAATGCCGATTAGTGGTAAGGAAATGCTCCGACGATACCTGGCCAATGGTTGGGTCGAGATTAGAAGAAAAGGTAGCCATGTCATTCTACGCAAGGGGAATAAAATGCAGACAATCCCATTGCACGGAAATAGGGATTTGAAAAAAGGGTTGGAAAGAAAATTACTAAAGGCCCTGGAGGACTAATATATGTTTTATCATTTTAAAATTCACAGGGAAGGAAAAGGTTATTGGGCCGAATGCCTTGAACTTGAAGGGTGCCATACCCAAGGAGAGAATCTTCAGCAGCTTAAGTCCAATATGGCCGAAGCCTTAAATCTTTACCTTTCGGAACCGTTTCATTCAAAAATTATTTTTCCCCTGCCATTAGAAAAAAAGGGCCCCTCAAAAAATGTGGAGCGAGTCAATGTTGAAGCTTCAATTGCCTTTTCCATTTTGCTTAGGAGAATGCGACTTCAAAAAAAACTAACATTAAGGGAAATGGCATCGAAGTTAAATTATAAAAATATTAATACTTACGTAAAACTTGAAAAGCCTAAACAAGCTAACCCAGAACTAAAAACAATCGCATCTATTCAAAAAATATTTCGCGATTTTCCAATCGCTCTTATTTTTAAAATTGCAAACTGAATTTTCTTATATAATTTTGATAGTTTTTAAAATTATCTTAACGTCCTGATATAGAGATCTTCGATCAATATAGTCTAAACTCAAGGCAACTTTTTGCGGCATGAGCTCCTCGATATATTTTTTTTCCGGATCGGTCGCTCCTTCCAAAAGCTGGTTTTCATTTCTGAATTGAATGCTAGAGGGGTCAGTAATCCCAGGACGCACGGAGAGCACTCTTTTTTGGGTAGAATTATAAAGTTTGGTGTACTTGGAAACTTCAGGGCGTGGTCCGACAAAACTCATATCACCCAGCAAAACATTAATTAATTGCGGAAGCTCGTCAATTTTATACTTGCGAACGATGCTTCCCATTTTTGTAATACGCGGATCGCGATCACCCACTGTGATTAGCGGCCCTCGTTTATCAGAATCAATATACATGGAACGAAATTTGAAAATGCGAAATTCCTTTTCATCTTTACCTACTCTCACCTGTCGAAAGAAAACCGGCCCCGGAGAATCAAATTTAATTAAGATGGCGACAACCGTGAGCAGAGGTGCAATTAAAAGGAGCCCTAGGAATGAAAAAAAAATATCAAAGCAACGCTTACTCATATTAGCTTAATTCATTTAACGTTTCATTGACTGCTTTAATGACGCGATCCTGGTCGGCATCAGTCATTTTAGTATAGAGAGGCAAGCTCACAGCACCGCTAAAACATTTCATGGCGACAGGGAAATCATTTTCCTGCAGCTTATAGCGATCGCGCCAATATGGTTGCATATGCAGCGGGATAAAATGCACGGAGCAGCCGATGCCTTTTTCTTTCATCACATCGATAAAGCGATCACGGATGGAAGGATTCACTTGCACAATATAGAGGTGATAGGAGTGTTTATCAGAGGCAATTTTTTGATAAGGAGTCGTCATTTTATTACTCCCGCTAAAGGCCCGATTGTATTTCTGGGCCATGGCCAGTCGCCGCTCATAAAATCGATTGCACTTTTTTAACTGATGCAACCCCATGGCAGCAGCAATATCTGTTAAATTATATTTGTATCCAGGCGCGACGATTTCATAAAACCATGTGCCTTTTTTACTCGTATAACGGTCCCAAGCATTGCGATTGAATCCATGCAGCCGCATCACTTCAATTCTTCGCTTGTATTCATCGTTATCTGTCGTCACCATGCCGCCTTCGGCTGTGGTGATTGTTTTGGTGGCATAAAAACTAAAAACTGTAATGTCGCCAATGGTTCCGATTAATTTCCCCTCAGAAGTCGCAGGCAGAGAATGGGCGGCGTCTTCTATCACTTTGAGATTATATTTCTTGGCCAATTTCATAATGGCCGAAATATCACAAGCTTGTCCTGCCATATGCACTGGCATGATGGCCTTCACCTTATGATTGGGTGATTGGCAGTGTTTGCTTAAAAGCGCCTCTAATTTGCTGACATCAATGTTATAAGTTTTTTCTTCGACGTCGCAGAAAATAGGATCAGCATTAAAATAGCGCACAACCTCTGCGGTCGAAGTAAAAGTATAAACAGGAACAATAACTTTATCTCCGGCCTCTAATCCAATTGCATCGAGTGCCAAATGAAGTCCCGCTGTCGCTGAATTCATCGCAAGTGCATGTTTTGCACCGATATATTGGGCAAAATCCTCTTCGAACTTTTTTACTTTGGGGCCGGTGGTTATCCATCCAGAGCGCATTGAATCGACGACTTCAGCAATTTCCTCTTCACCTATTTCTGGCAAAGCAAAAGGGAGAAAATTTTGATTTGTATTCATAAATCCTTCTTAATAACCCATTGGTTTAAATTCAGGAACAATCGTTTGAATTTTTTGCCTGACAATTTCTTCAGACTTTTCACTTGTCAATTCTGTCAGCATTTTCTCAAATTGATCGGGACAACTTCTCGCTTTTGCAACTCGTACTTGTGCATGACTTGTTGGCAAAGTATTTTCTGAATCGGCCAATACCTCTTCATATAATTTTTCACCAGGTCTAAGTCCCGTAAATTTTATTTCAATATCCTCATTGGGTACAAAGCCGGCCAGGCGAATAAGATCATTAGCCAAATCGACAACCTTCACTGGCTTGCCCATATCGAGTACAAAAATTTCTCCGCCTTTGCCCAAAGTGCCCGCTTGTAAAACAAGTTGAGTGGCTTCGGGAATTGACATGAAAAATCTTGTAATTTCCGGATGGGTTACGGTGACCGGCCCACCGTTTTTAATTTGCTCGAGAAAGCGCGGAATGACTGAGCCTGCGCTGCCGAGGACGTTACCAAAACGCAAAACTACAAAACTGGTGCGACTTTTAGTTTGTTCATTTTGACAAATCAGTTCCGCAATTCTTTTAGAAGCACCCATGACATTAGTTGGATTGACGGCCTTATCGGTGGAAATCATCACAAATTTTGTCACTTGATACTTGCTTGATAATTCTGCGAGGTTTCGCGTTCCAATCACATTAGTTTTCACTGCCTCAAGCGGATTTAATTCCATCATGGGTACATGTTTATAAGCAGCAGCATGAAAAACAATCTCTGGATGAAATTTTGTAAAGGCTTCTTCTAATCGATTGCGGTCGCGAATATCACCGACAATCGGAATGATCTTCTGTTCAGGAAAACGCTCTATTAAATCTAATTCCGTTTTATAAATATTGTATTCACCCATTTCAAACATGATAAGTTGCTTTGGATTATAGCGAAGAATTTGATTACAAAGTTCAGAGCCGATTGAGCCCCCCGCGCCTGTCACCATGACTATTTTCCCGCTGAGCATTTTGCCCAATTCTTGCTGATCAAGGGTGACAGGATCGCGCCCGAGCAAATCGTCCAAATTAACTGGCCGGAGTGCTGTGACCTGAACCTTCCCATCGACGAGATCTTTCAATGCTGGAAGAGTTTTCACTTTGAGATTGGCCTCCAGACACAATTCCACAATTTTTCTAATATCTTTGTTGGTTGCAGAAGGAATGGCGATAAGAGCATGTCGCACTCCCTCGCGCTCAGCAATTTCTTTTAACTCTGAAATGCTTCCCAGGACTTCGATGCCATGAATGGTGCGATTGTGACGGCCTTTATTGTCATCGAGGAAACCAACAACTTCGATGGCAGAATGAGAATCGCGAAAGATATCGCGCACCAGTTGCTCTCCCGCCTCACCTGCTCCAATGACGAGTGCCTTGGCGCGATCATGAGAGTTAGCATAAAGCCCAGCTTCTTCTTTCCACACACGGTAACTAAATCGACCACCGCCGAGGAGAAAAAGACATAAAAACCAATCTATTAAAAAAACCGATCTTGGAAACTGCTCGAGACGATTCCAGAAAAATAAAATAATGGCGCAAAGTAAAACGGCTGAGGAAACGGCTTTCAATATCAAACGCAGGTCGGGGATACTGGAAAATCGCCAAATCCCGCCACTCAGTTTGAAGAAAGTGAAACAAATTATTTTGGCGATAAAAGCGATAATAACCAGATCCCAAAAAGTTGGAATAACAAATTCTTTGTAATCTAAAGTGCTAAAACGAATCGCCAACGAGAGCGGAAGTGATAAAAGGCCCATGACGGCATCATAAAGAAAAACCACCATGCGTTTTTGATTAATGGGAAGGCTATCTAGTGATCGCGACACTTTTACCACTCATTTATTTTAAAGTGCTGCCATAATCGCATCACACACTTGCTTTTGATCTTTCTCAGTTAGATACGGGTGCATTGGCAGAGAGATCACATGGGATGCTGCGTATTCTGATTTCGGAAATGACTGGCCGGTATACTGGCCCTCATAAACTGGTTGTTGGTGTAAGGACTTAGGATAGTGAACAGAAGTTGGAATACCTTTCGCTCCAAGCGCTTTGCCCAAACCGTCGCGATCTTTGGTTTCGATCGTATATTGGGCCCAAACGGATTTTAAACCAGAAGGGACTACTGGAGTTTTTACTTTTCCGGCCAACATTTTATTATAGCGTTGAGCAGCTTCTTCTCTTAAATCCATTTCTTTGGTGAAAATTTTTAGTTTTTCAATCAAGATGGCCGCTTGAATCGTATCAAGGCGACTGTTGTATCCAACAATGGCGTGATTGTAGCGGCCAACTTGCCCATGGAAACGTAGTTGTTTTACTTTTTCAGCTAGCTTGTCGTCATTGGTAAAAATGGCCCCACCATCACCATAACAACCAAGCGGTTTCGCAGGGAAAAAACTTGTCGCAGTCATTTTTGCCAAATTTCCTGAGCGCTTGCCTTTGTAAATGGCCCCAAAGCTTTGCGCGGCATCTTCAATAACTGGAATATTATATTTTGCAGCAACTGTATTGATGGCATCAAAATCTGCACAGAGACCATAAAGGCTAACGGGCATGATGGCCTTAATTTCTTTTTTGCTATCAGCGCTCAAAACTTTTTCTAAACTATTTTTATCCATGTTGTAAGTATCGGGATCAATGTCGGCAAAAACTGGTTTTGCTCCTAATTGAGAGACAACTTCAGCTGTGGCAAAAAAACTAAAAGCAGGAACGACAACTTTATCCCCTGCCTTGACATCTAATGCGCGCAAGCAAATGAGAAGAGCGTCTGTACCATTGGCCACACCAATCGCGTGTTTCACGCCCAGGTAACTGGCCATATCTTTTTCAAATTCTTCAACTTCTGGTCCTAAAATAAATTTGCGATGAGAAAGAACGGTTTGAATGCGCTGATCAATATTTTTTTTAATTGAATCGAGTTGCGTGCCAAGATCAATAAATTCCATAAAAACCTCACTGAATGTGAAAACAGGCTATTTTACAGCGAATGGTAGCGGTTGAGACACGAATAATTTGCATTCCAATGAAAAATTTAAGAGTATGGATTGCGCTCTCATTTTTGCCTTGCGCAAATAAATCAACTTCGGATTGTTTTTAAATAAATGCAAGAAAGCCTTCTACTCTCCATTCTTCTATTAATCGCGCTACTGCTGTTATTCAGCCATTTCTTAAGCTATTTTTTTGCAAGGTATAAAATTCCGAAGGTCATCGGTGAAATAACTTCCGGCATTCTTCTCGGTCCTACGATTCTTGGGATTGCAAGTCCTGATCTATTTAATTTTCTGATAAATAATGAATCCTCAAAATTAGTCAGCAGCTTAATCTCGGAACTTGGTCTGATTCTTCTGATGTTTTGTAGCGGCCTGGAATTTAGTCCCTCTTTCAATAAATCTGAAAAAAAACTTATTGGCTCTTTGTCTGTTATTGGTACTTTTTTACCCCTCATACTGGGTTATGTTTTTTTTGAAACAATCAACCTTCCCGATTTGCCCGGCCCTAATTTTAATCTTCTTTCGCTTAAAATTATTTTTTGCCTTTCCCTTAGTGTGACAAGTATCCCGGTTATTTCCAAAATTTTTATGGATCTAAAAATTATCGGGACGCGATTTAGCAAAGTCGTAATTTCAACGGCCATTTTGGAAGATGCTTTTCTCTATGTGCTTTTGTCAGTGGCCTTGGCACAAAATAAGAATGATGGAGGTTGGTCACTCTATCATTTATTAAACTTGCCTCAAGATGAAGCCATAAAAAATATCTATCACTTCGCTTCAAGCGTCCTATTTTTTGCTTTCAGCATTTTCCTTTTTCCTAAGATCGTTTTGTTTATTTATAATTTAAGAATTAATTTTTTAAAGAAAAATAATCCCATCGCCTTTTTTCTATTCCTCATTTTATTTTCTAGCGCTCTTTCATTATTTCTTGGCCTGGCCCCTATGCTAGGTGCCTTTTTGGCGGGGATCATTACTAAAAATGTCATGGAGAAAATTGGAGAACACCAATACACGGGCGCCATTAAGGATTTTTCTTTTGCCTTTTTTATTCCGATGTATTTTTGCCTCGTGGGTGTAAAACTCAACCTACTTAAAGATTTTTATTTTGCACAATTCATAAGCTTTTTAGGCTTGGCCTGTTTCATAAAAATTGTTTCTGTTTTTATGGCAGGTCGATTCGCCGGAGCAACCAAGCAAATGAGTTTAAACTTTGCCATGGCCATGAATGCTCGCGGAGGCCCTGGAATCGTTATTGCTTCACTGGCATTTAATGCCAAGATAATCAGTGAGAGCTTTTTTGTAAGCTTGGTTTTAACCGCAATTTTTACGTCTTATCTGGCAGGAGTATGGCTCAAAAGGCAGCGCAGTATTGTTGCTGCATTCTAGGGTTTGACTATTTCATTTTGCCACAAGCGCTCCAGAAATGATTTATAGGGCAAAATTTCAATGCCATCGACTTGTCGGGGTACCGAGTCGAGTGAAACAAAAAAGTATTTTTTCAATTTTTTTTCATCTTTTAAGGCTTTTAGTCCTAATAGCATCTTCGGGTTAAAATTTTGTGTCGATTTAATTTCAATCGCAATCTCATCCCCCAAAAGAAGATCTACTTCAAACTGGCCTTGAGCGGAACGCCAATATTGAATGGGTAAATCGGATAGGTGATATCCTAAATAAGCACGAACTTCCTGAATGATGAAATGCTCAAATGCCTTTCCAAATTCCCCTGAACGAAATTCAATATTTTTTCTTGCGGCTAAATAATTCGCGACACCAACATCGAATAAATAAATTTTGCTCCGAGCAATGGCCTTCTTTTTTTTAGTTTTTTGAAACGATTTCACTTCGTAGGCAAGTAAGGTGTCCATGAGGATTTCAACAAAGTTTGCGACAGTTCTTCTTGGAACTCCAGATTCTGTCGCAATGTTTTCGAAATTTAATTCTTCCCCTGAGCGTGCACCAATTACATCCAAAAAACGCGCATAGTGATCAAACTTTCGCACGAGAGCTTCAGCTATAATTTCCTCTCTTAAATATAATTGCACGTAGTCTCTTAAATCCAATAAGGGCTCATTGGACTTGTAGATCAGTGGAAGACCACCAACATTACAATATTTAAGTAGATCAAAATCACTAATTTCAATGCTCGTTAAGGGAAACATTTGCAAACTACGAGCGCGCCCTGCAAGTAGATTGGCACCACCATGCTTTAACTTTCTTGCACTACTCCCAGTTAATAAAAAAAACACGCCTCTTTCTTCAATCAAGCGATGAACCTCATCGAGCAAGCGAGGTATCTTTTGAATCTCGTCGATTACGACTATTTTTTTATTTATTTCCTCACCGAGCGAAGCAGGCCTTCTTAGCAATCGATCAAAAGTATCAGAGTTTAGTAAATCTATAATTTGGGCATCCAGTAATTGGTGGCGAATAAGCCATGACTTTCCAGTGGCCCTCGGTCCAAATAAAAAGTGACTCTTGTTTTGAAGTGCTTTTTCAAGATTGAGAATTCTTTTATACATCGCTTATTTATCGGCAAGATGTTGCCGAAAATCAACAAAAAACGGCAGGATGTTGCCGATTTTTAAAATGCCGATATAAGTACTTATAATTACTTGTGTATATGCTAATTTTTTTATAACTCTTGGGTATTAATCACCTCGGCTATTCCAATTTTTTCATACCACTTTACTCCCTGATTAAAAATATCCTAAAAGACGCCCAAATATGTTTGTCTCTGTTTGCCTAAGGAAATTAAAAATGAAAACGACTGTGACCCTTGTGTTCCTTCTTAGCTTGGCAAATGCCTTGGCTGAAACATCTCCCAATTGTCCGAATGAAGAGGGATATTTTTATACCAATAATAGGAATCGCAACCCGCAGGCCGGTGGCTTTGTATCCAACCTAGCCTATGTAGATGACACCACCGATTTAGTTTTTGTAGGACCCGAATCCGCCATATGCGGTAGCTCCAATATTTCGGGGCGCGCGAAGATTTACGGCAAAGCAGTTGTGAGATCTGCTGAAATAAAAGATAACGCTCAAGTCTACGACAACGCAGTTGTCGAAAATGGCGCGAAGGTAAGTGGTGCGGCCAAAGTTTCTGGTAATGCTGTAGTCCGTGGCAGCGTTTCGATAGAAGGTGAAGGATTTGTAGCGGGAAATGCAGAAGTGAGTAACGAGAGCGAAGATTTTTTGGCCGTGGTTGCTGAAAATGCTAGAGTCACTGGCGATGCACTGGTGAGCGAAAATGCTCAAGTGCGCGGGAAGGCCAAAGTTCAAGGCAAGGCCATCATTAAAGGTGAAGCCGTCATCGAGGGCAATGCTACGATTGGTGGTTGTGCTAGCATTAATACAGGTGTCATAAATACTGGGACCAATGCCCCTGCGGGAGATTGTAGTCGCGTTCTCACTGGTAGCAATTTTCCCGAATCGCGACACCCCTACGCCAATTCACTCAATGAAACCGTTATTTACCAACTTCCTGGTTATGTTATGCTCGAAGTTACTTTTGATAATAGAACAGACTTTGAAGCTGGCCGCGATTTATTGACCATCAATGGTGGCCAATATTCTGCTTCAGCACTCGCTGGTCAAACTATGCGCTTTTCAGGCGACAAACTCACGATCAACTTCACTTCAGATCATAGCAACAATGCCTGGGGATATAAAATTGTCGACATTAAAGGCGTCGATCAAATATTGCTTAATGAAGAGCGAAGAATTCGGGAGGAGCGCCAAAGGCAACGGGCCTTGGAACTTGCAGCAAAACGCAGTCAAGCTGAGGCGCTGAGACAGCAACTTTCCAATCTTTTTGATGGATATGTTAAGTCATTTACAAAAAGCGCTGAGGATGAATTTCGATCCTATGTTGAGACTTCGAGTAACACTTGGTCAACAACGCCCCATCATCCCTGCAAAGTTATTTTTTCAGTTAATCAAACAGTGAGCCAAGTACGGCCAAGGTCGGTGGAAGTGAATACTCTCACACGAATCGAAGTTAATTTGAAAAATTATT